>ENA-ORSX01000236-ORSX01000236.1-human-gut-metagenome-genome-assembly--contig:-NODE-236-length-68837-cov-6.797810_pt1 | contig 68837 bp, 69 predicted proteins | sample MGYA00241904_ERZ509172 | MGnify/ENA primary metagenome ERZ509172 (study PRJEB26280, sample SAMEA2338795) | human gut metagenome | biome: human gut; feature: human-associated habitat; material: faeces... | reverse complement strand
CTGCCGCAAAAAAGGTCATGGAGGAAGGGGATAAGACCCAGGCAGCCGTGGCCAGCCGTACCGCCGGAGAGCTTTACGGCCTTGCGGAGCTTAAGACCTCCATCAGCAATGAGAGGGGAAATACCACCCGGTTCCTGGTGCTCTCCAGAGAGCCGGTCTATGAGAAAAAGGCGTCTAAGGTGACCGTCACCTTTGAAGTCCCCCATGTCAGCGGTTCCCTGTATAAGATCCTTGGAAATTTTATCTTCAACGGAGTCAACATGCGTATGATCGAGTCCAGGCCCATCCCCGACAAGCCCTTTGAATACCGGTTTTTTGTGGATATCGAAGGGAATCTGAGCCATGCTCCGGTGCATAACGCCCTGGCAGGGATCCAGGCCGAGGCCTCGTCCATGAAGATTCTGGGCAATTATTAGGAGGGGTGCGTAAAATGGCAGTCCGTATGTTTGCAGCCATTGAGGTGGGGTCCTTTGAGCTGGAGATGGGGATCTATGAGATCTCCGGGAAAAACAGGATCCGGCAGGTGGATCACGTCCGTCATGTGATCTCCCTGGGAAGCGATACATATAATGACAGGAAGATCAGCTACGAAATGGTGGAGGAGCTGTGCCGGGTTCTGGAGGACTTTTCCAGGATCATGAAGGGCTACCGGATCACTGAATACCGGGCCTATGCCACCAGCGCCATGCGGGAGGCGAAGAACAGCCGGATCGTTCTGGAGCAGATCCGGGTCCGCACCGGGCTTACGGTCCAGATCATCAGCAACTCAGAACAGAGACTTCTGACCTATAAGGCCCTGGCTGTGGCAGACGATGAGTTTGACCGGAACATCCGCAAGGGAACGGCCATCCTGGACGTGGGGTTTGGAAGCATGCAGATCTCCCTGTTTGACGAAAAGCTCCTGGTATCCACAGAAAACCTTCCCCTGGGTGTCCTAAGGATCGGAGAGCTTTTAAAGAACGTAAGCTCCACTGCAGAGGGGACCCGGCGGATCATCGGGGAAATGGTGGAAAGCGAGCTCTCCAACTACCAGAAGATGTACCTGGAGGAGCGCCGGATCAAGCATGTCATCGGAACTGGAGAGAATATCATGTACCTGTTCCGGTACGAGGACGGGGGAAAACCGCTCCAGTGGGTCACCAGGGAGCAGTTCGACCGCCTTTATGAAAGATTGTCCGGGATGGATCCAGAAGCGGTGGAGGAGCAGTTCGGCGTCAGCGCAGAGTATGCGCCCCTGCTTCTTCCCAGCGCTGTCATTTATAAAAAGTTCCTGGAAATGACCGGGGCCGAGGCCATCTGGATCCCGGGGACCAGGCTCTGCGACGGGATCGCAGCCGAATATGCCCTGGATAAGAAGCTGATCCAGCTGAAGCATAATTTCGACAACGACATCATAAGCGCATCCCGGGACATGGCCAGGCGCTACCGGTGCCAGGGCAGCCATTCAGACCTGGTGGAGTCCTATGTGCTCCAGATCTTCGACGCCATGAAGCGCTATCATAAAATGGGAAGCAGAGAGCGGCTGCTCCTGCAGATCGCCGTGATCATCCACTCCTGCGGAAAATTCATCAGTGTCAGGAATGCCAATGAATGTGCATATAATATCATCATGTCCACGGAGATCATCGGCCTCTCCCACCTGGAACGGGAGATCGTTGCCAATGTGGTCCGCTACAACATCCGGGATTTCGACTATAACATGGTCCGCATGGAGGCTGGTCCGGAGCTGTCCTCCGGCTCTCTTCCCGACCAGAGCGACGCCACGATCCTGACCGCGAAGCTCACGGCCATGCTCCGGCTGGCCAATTCCATGGACAGGAGCCACGGGCAGAAGCTTAAGGACTGCAGGATCACAGTGAAGGATAAGACACTTACGGTGTCTGCGGAATATTCCGGGGATATTACCCTGGAGGCGGTTTCCTTTGAACAGAAGGCGGCTTTCTTTGAAGAGATCTTTGGGATCCGCCCGGTGCTGAAGCAGAAAAGGAGAGTATAAAATGGCAGCAAAAGAGACCTGTTTTACAGATCCGTCCAATTACGTAAATAGAGAACTGAGCTGGCTGGAGTTCGACCACCGTGTCCTGGGAGAGGCCAGGGATAAGACGACGCCCCTGTTTGACCGGCTGAAATTTTTAAGCATCACCGCCTCCAACCTGGATGAGTTTTTCATGGTCCGGGTGGCGTCCTTAAAGGACATGGTCCATGCAGGCTACACAAAGCCGGACATCGCGGGCATGACGCCGGTGGAGCAGCTGGAAAAGATCAGCGCCAGGACCCATGAGCTGGTGGGGCAGCAGTACAGCACCTACAACCGGGCCCTGCTCCCGGCTTTAAAGCAGGCGGGGCTGGAGGTGATCGGACAGCACGAGGATCTGACGAAGGAGCAGGGAGAATTTGTGGACCGGTATTTTAAGGAAGAGGTATATCCGGTCTTAACGCCCATGGCTGTGGATTCCTCCCGTCCCTTTCCCCTGGTCCGCAATAAATCTTTAAATATCGCGGCCCTTTTACGGAAAAAGGAAGGAGACAGGGAGCTGGAATTCGCCATGGTCCAGGTGCCGTCGGTGCTTCCCAGGATCGTCGTCCTTCCGGAAACAGAGAGACCGGACGGAAGCCGCCTCCGCCATGTGATCCTCCTGGAGGAGGTCATCGAGCGGAACATGAAGCAGCTCTTTTTAAATTATGATATCATCACCTCCCATCCCTTCCGGATCATGCGGAACGCCGACTTCTCCCTGGACGAGGAGGAAGCGGTGGATCTTCTGGAGGAGATCGAAAAGCAGTTAAAAAAGAGGCAGTGGGGCGAGGTGATCCGCCTGGAGATCCAGGAAAAGCCGGATAAACGGCTCCTTAAGGTATTAAAAAAGGAGCTGATGGTCAACGAGGAGGATATTTTCCAGATCCCCGGCGCCCTGGACCTGACTTTCCTTATGAAAATGTACGGGATGGAGGGCTTTGACCATTTAAAGACGCCGGGATACACGCCCCAGCCAGTACCGGCGCTGATGAATGACGACGATATCTTCACCAATATCCGGAAGGGAGATATCCTGCTGATGCATCCCTATGAAAGCTTCGATCCGGTGGTGGATTTCGTCCGGACGGCGGCAAAGGATCCAGATGTGCTGGCCATCAAGCAGACCCTTTACCGGGTCAGCGGAAATTCCCCCATCATCGCGGCTCTGGCTGCGGCGGCGGAAAACGGGAAACAGGTTTCCGTGCTGGTGGAGCTGAAGGCCAGGTTTGACGAGGAAAATAACATCCTCTGGGCCAAGAAGCTGGAAAAGGCCGGCTGCCATGTGATCTATGGCCTTGTGGGCTTAAAGACCCATTCCAAGATCACGCTGGTGGTCCGCCGGGAAGAGGACGGCATCCGCCGGTACGTGCATCTGGGTACAGGAAACTATAACGACTCCACGGCCAGGCTGTATACGGACTGCGGGATCATGACGTGCCACCCGGAGATCGGCGAGGACGCCACGGCCGTGTTCAATATGCTGTCCGGTTACTCAGAGCCCCTGACCTGGAATATGCTGGCGGTGGCTCCCCTGTGGCTCAGAAATAAGTTCCTGCGGCTCATCGGACGGGAGACGAGACATGCCAGAGAGGGCCGTCCGGCTTCTATTACGGCCAAGATGAACTCCCTCTGCGATAAGGATATCATTGCCGCCCTTTACGAGGCGTCCTGCGCCGGAGTAAAGATCCGTCTTGTGGTGCGGGGCATCTGCTGCTTAAAGGCCGGGATCCGGGGACTTTCAGAGAACATTGAGGTGCGGTCCATTGTGGGAGAATTCCTGGAGCACGCCAGGATCTTTATTTTTGAAAACGACGGTGCGGAAGAGATCTATATGGGAAGCGCCGACTGGATGCCCAGAAACCTGGACCGGCGGGTGGAGATCCTGTTCCCTGTGGTCTGCGAAGCCCTGAAGGACCGGATCCGGAATTACATGGAGTTGGAGCTGGAGGATAATTTAAAGGCCCATGTGCTGCAGCCCGACGGGACCTTTGAAAAGCCCGACCGCAGGGGAAAAGCGCCGGTGGGCTCCCAGGCGGCTCTCTGCGCCCTGGCTGTGAAGGCAGCGGAGGAGGCCAGGAAGAAAAATGGAAGCGAAACGCCGTCCCGGGTGTTTATCCCGGTGGAAAGACAGGAATAAAAAGGAGTCCGTTTAATGGAAGAAACAGTTTATAAAGCGCCCAGAGCCCAGGAAGGCCGGACCGGACTGGTGCTGGAGGGGGGCGGCATGCGGGGGATCTACACCGCCGGGGTGCTGGACGTGTTCATGGAAAACGGCATCGGCTTTGACGGGGTCATGGGAGTTTCCGCAGGAGCGATCCACGGCTGCTCCCTGGTATCCGGCCAGATGGGCCGCAGTATCCGCTATTATAAAAAATACTGCCGGGACAAGCGGTTCATGAGCTGGCAGAATTTTTTCCGCACCGGGGATGTGGTAGATGAAAAGTTCTGCTACCATGACCTGCCGGAGCGGCTGGATCCCTACGATTATGAGGCCTTCAACGCTTCAGATACGGCTTTTTATGTGACCTGCACCAATGTGGAGACCGGAAAGCCGGAATACCTGCGGATCACAGATATGAAAAAGCAGATCGACCTGATGCGGGCGTCGGCTTCGCTGCCCTACGCCTCCAGGATCGTGGAGGCCGGAGGAAAAAAGCTGCTGGACGGCGGCTGCTCCGACAGCATCCCGGTACGGGCCTTCCAGAGACTGGGATACGGGAGGAATGTGGTGGTCCTGACCCGGCCGGAGGGCTATGTGAAAAAGCCGGAGCGGCGGGGGCTGGCCCGGGTCTTCTACCGGAGATATCCGGCCTTTGTGAAGGCCCTGGAGTCCAGGCCGGAAACGTATAACCGTACTGTGCGGGAGATCGGGGAAATGGAGCGGGCCGGGGAGGTCTTTGTGATCCGGCCGTCAGAGGCATTAAAGATCGGCCGTATGTCCCATGACCGGGAGGAGATCGTGGAAGCGTATAAGCTGGGCCGGAGGGACGCGAAAAAGGCTCTGGGAGCTTTAAAGCTATGGCTGGGGGAGAAAAGCAATGGATAAGGCATGGATCTTTCTTCTGATCTTTTTAGGAACGTTAGCAGCAGCGGGAGCCATAAGCGTCTGGATCATCCAGAGAAAGCTGAGACAGGTCTCCAGGTCCATGTTCGGGACCGATTCCCTTTTGGAGGGACTGGAACAGCAGGAGGAGCGGATCGCAGAAACGCCCAGGTCCGTATCCTCCATGACAAGCATATACCTGCCCCAGATCGCAAAGGATTTTCCGGAATTTTCCCTGGAGGAATTTCGGAAAAAATCAGAAAACAGCCTGAACGCGTTCCTGTCTGCTCTGGAGACACAGGAGCTTTCTTCTCTGGCCGGGATCTCTGAAAGCCTGAGGAACCAGGCGCGTCTGCGGATCGATGACCAGGACCGCCAGGGGATCCGGGAGCAGTTCCGGAACGTGAAGATCCACCAGACAGCCATTTCCCGGTATGAAAAGCGTCCCGGCTGCTGTGCGGTGACCTTCCAGTCCGCAGTGGAGTACGTTTATGGAAGGACCAGGAACGGAGAAAAGGAAGTGATGCCGGACCGGATCCAGACCCGGTATGATATGGAATGGATCTATATTCAGGATCCGGAGCGGTACGGACAGGCTGCGGGAGGAGCTGTGGGAGTAAGCTGCCCCAACTGCGGCGCGCCCATTAAAAATCTGGGAGCGAAATTTTGTGAATACTGTGGATCGGCGGTGGAGGTCATCAACAGCCGCGTCTGGTCCCTGGAGCATATAAAGGAGGACAGGTAAGATGAAGACCTATAAGATCGCTGTGATCCCCGGTGACGGCGTAGGGCCGGAGGTTTTAAAAGAGGGAATGAAGGTGCTGAAGCAGGCAGCGGAGTGTTCCGGAGCCTTTTCCTTTGAGGATACCTGGTTTCCCTGGGGCTGCGGGTACTATCTGGAGCATGGGCAGATGATGCCCGGGGATGGGATCCGGATCCTGGAGGGCTTTGACGCCATTTATCTGGGCGCGGTGGGCGATCCCCGGGTGCCGGACCATATTTCCCTGTGGGATCTTCTTTTGAAGATCCGGAAAAGCTTTGACCAGTATGTGAACCTGCGGCCGGTAAAGCTCCTTAGAGGAGCTCCCTGCCCCTTAAAGGATGCGGCCCGGGAGGATATCCATATGACCTTTATCCGGGAAAACAGCGAGGGAGAGTATGCGGGCAGCGGAAGCTGGCTGTTTAAGGGAAAGCCCAATGAGGTGGTGATCCAGGACGGCGTGTTTTCCCGGACCGGCTGCGAGCGGATCATCCGCTACGCCTTTGAGACGGCCAGGAAGGAAAAACGGAGCCTGACCAGCATCAGCAAGGCCAATGCCTTAAACTATTCCATGGTATTCTGGGACCAGATCTTTCAGGAACTGTCCGCGGAGTATCCGGATGTGGAGACCCACTCCTATCTGGTGGATGCAGCCAGTATGTTTATGGTAAAGGATCCGTCCAGATTCCAGGTGGTGGTCACCAGCAATTTGTTTGGAGACATCCTGACAGACCTGGGGGCAGCCATCGCCGGGGGGATGGGACTGGCAGCGGGAGCCAACCTGAATCCGGAACGGAAGTATCCGTCTATGTTTGAGCCCATCCATGGCTCGGCCCCGGATATTGCGGGCCGTGGGATCGCCAACCCCATGGCCTCTGTGTGGGCCGCCTCCCAGATGCTGGATTTCTTTGGCCATGAGGACTGGGGAACACGGGTCCTGGAGGCGCTGGAGGCAGTTTTAGAGGACGGAAGGATCCTGACGCCGGATCTGGGCGGTACGGCTTCCACGTCCCAGGTGGGCGATGCCATTGCCCGGAAGCTGGCAGAGGGAGGAAAGGGCTGATGGATGGCCGGTATTTCCAGGTGATCGCGCGGATCCATACGGATTTTCCCACCAAGTTCGGGATCCCGCGCCAGAGCGGCCTGATCCCGGATCTGAAGGCGGAGATCGTTTTTGAGCCGGAGTACAGGAATCCGGATGCCCTGAGGGGCATTGAGGAGTTTTCCCACCTGTGGCTCATCTGGGAATTTTCCGGGGCTGTCCGGAAGGAATGGTCCCCGACGGTGCGGCCCCCCAGGCTGGGAGGAAATACGCGGATGGGCGTTTTTGCCACCCGGTCCCCCTTCCGGCCCAATCCGGTGGGGCTTTCCTCCGTGCAGCTGGATTCCGTGGAGCTTCACACGGACCGGGGGCCGGTGCTCCATGTTTCCGGCGCAGACCTTATGGACGGGACGCCCATTTACGATATCAAGCCGTATCTGGCCTTTGCAGACAGCCACCCGGATGCCCTGGGGGGCTTTACGGACCAGACCCGGAAATACGGTCTTTCTGTGGAGATCCCGGAAATGCTGCTTGAAAGGATCCAGGAGAAAAAGAGAGAAAGCCTAAAGGCCGTGCTGGCCCACGATCCCAGGCCGTCCTACCAGGACGACCCGGAGCGGGTATACGGCATGGAATTTGCAGGATATGAAATTAAATTCATGGTAGAAAATGGGATCCTCCGGGTCACGGATATTGAGCTCCGCTGAGTCTTAGGAGGGATCCCGGGAGATGCCGGTCTTCGTCAGAGGGCCGGTTTTTTTTATTTTTTTCTTCTCCTCTTTTCTTTTCCCGGCAGCTCCACGATGATCAGATCATTCATGCGGATGGTCTGGTCTTTGAGACGTTCTCTGGCGGAGGGGATGTAGTGTTCCAGGATCGGCAGGAGGATCAGAGCCGTGGTCCCGGCGGTGAAGCCGCCGTTATAAAGCACCAGACCGCCGTGGAGAGCACTGGTGGCCGTACACATGGAGGCGCACATGAAGCCGGCGGCCAGTCCGGCACGGATCCCATAGCGTCCTACGATGGGGCAGAGGCCGGTGGCAAAGGCCACGCCGTTTATGTAGCCCTGGGTAGAGATGGTCCAGGCGATCTCCCGGCCGTCCATGCGGCAGAGCACCAGGGTCACCAGATACAGGAGCAGATATCCTGCCAGAATGGGCCAGACGTTCCTGGGATGCTGTCCCATGGCAGAAAAGGTCAGGGCTGCCACGGTGACGCCGATGGTGGGGCCAGTGAAGCCGGCCCCCTCGGTAAAGTGGGTGATCAGGTGGATGTAAAGAAGGAACAGGAAGCCATAGCAGCCGATGTTGATGAGACAAAGGGGCATGCCGTATTTTTCAGCAAAGTTGCTGGAGTAGCCCGTGTCCGTCACCAGATGGCGGAAGCCCTTAAAGCTCCTTCCGTTGAGGATATATCCGGCTATGGTGCAGAGGGAAAATGCCGCCAGGAAAAAAAGGGTGGCAAAGCTCCGGTAAGACCGGTTAAAGTAGTCGTAAATGACGTTGTCCGCCGTCAGAGCCTGGGGAGGCTCGATTCCCATGGTCCGGTACATGAAATTAAATACAAAAAAGCCGAAGATCCCAAAGGCAAGGCCGCCGTTGTAAAGGTTATAGCCCTTGTGCCACGCCCTGGCTCCGGGAAGGATGGCCGGGAGCACGAAGGCCAGCAGAATGGAAAACAGGATGGCCAGGACCACTCCGGAGACCGTCAGCCGGACCTGTCCGTATACAAAATCGTCTCCCAGGGTGTAGCGGAACAGGAATTCACTGATAAAGGGGGCAAAGGAGGTGGCGAACATACAGATGTGGAGGTTCTCCTTGAAATCCAGCCCCTTCCGCTTCATATAAAGAAAGGGAGCCAGAAAGCACGGCCACATGTTTAAAAAGTTCAGACCGTAAAAACAGTGGGCCACCACAAGAAAGTAGCCTGCCAGGGTATTGGCGTGGGAATCGCCCTTTAACAGCACCATAAAGAAAAAACAGGCCAGGCCGCAGGCTCCGGCATTGAGAAAGGCGCTGGACAGCCCTCCGATGGCCAGATAGTCAGTGACCAGGGGGCAGGGAGAGATCATGATCCTGCGCCAGTCCAGGAAGACGTGGCCCCATTCGCCCACGAAGCAGGCGGCGGCCAGGGAAGCCAGAAGAAAGAGGATGGAAAAGCCCAGGGCAGTGCCGTTGATGATGCGGCTGTTGGAGGCGGGGACAGAGGGACGATGGTTCATGGGGATCTTCTCCTTTGTATCTTTATGCAGGGCAGATGCCGGACGGCGAAGACCGGCTGTATTGCTTATAATTATAGCATCGGGGCAGAGGGCGTTCAAGGAAAACGGAAAAAGTATGTTTTTTTATACAAGAGGAATTGTGCAAAAAATTTGTTAAAAAAATAAAATTCAAAATTAAGTGCCGGTTAAGATGCGTCCTTCTCTATGGATTCCGGGAAAAAGCTGTGTTATGATGCTGTCAGCTTAAGGAAAAGAGGTATGAGATATGGCAAGTGCGATCAGTGTGATTATGATGATCTTAATCGGGCTGGTGGGAGGAGTCCCGACCCTGGCGATCACGGCCTGCATTCCGGTGATGATCGTGTGGAAGATCTACCGGAAGGTAAAATTCGGCTATTCCATCTATCGTTAAAATAAATGTGAAAACTCCTTGTGAAAAGAGTCTGGCCTGCGAAAGGCCGGACTTTTTTCTTTTCCGAAAAACTTAACGGAATCTTAACATAAAAATACGAGGGCATATGGTATACTTGTAAAAATAGAAATGGAGCGTTTCATGAAACAGCATACAGTTATAAAAAACAGCCTGATCACGGCGGGGATCCTGGGGGCGGCCACCGGCTTCTGCTTTCTGATCCAGGAGGCGGCGGAATCCGACACCCATGTGCCCCTTCTGTTCGTCCTGGCGGTGCTTTTTATTTCCAGGTTCACAGACGGATATATTTATGGGATCGTGGCGTCCATGATCGCGGTGGTGGGCGTCAATTATGTGTTCACCTATCCGTATTTTGCCATTGATTTTACCATAACCGGATACCCGGTGACATTCATTGCCATGCTGGCTGTGGCGTGCAGCGTCAGTGCTCTGACGACCCAGATCAAAAAGCAGGAGCAGATCCGCCTGGAGGCAGAAAAGGAAAAGATGCGGGGGAACCTTTTAAGGGCCGTATCCCACGACATACGGACGCCCCTGACCTCCATTATGGGGGCCGCGTCTGTGGTCCTGGAAAATTACGGGGAGCTGTCTGACGAAAAGCGGATGGACTTTTTAAAGGACATCCGGGAGGAGTCCCAGTGGCTCATCCAGATCGTGGAAAACCTCCTTTCCATCACCCGGATCGGCGATAACGGCGGCAGCGCCAGCATCGATAAGCAGGAGGAGATGGTGGAGGAGATCGTGGGCAGCGCGGTGCTGAAATTCCGGAAGCGTTATCCGGATGTGGAGGTGGCCGTCCGGCTCCCGGAGGATCCCCTGCTGGTGCCCATGGATGGCATCCTCATCGAGCAGGTGCTGGTGAACCTGATGGAGAATTCTGTCCTCCATGGAAAACATACCTCAAAAGTGGAGGTCTCCGCAGAAGAAGAGAAGGACCGGGTGGTCTTTTATGTGGATGACGACGGGGCAGGGATCCGTCCATCGGCCCTTCCGAAGCTGTTTGAGGGCACCTTCCGCCAGGGAGATGAGGAGAGCTGCGATTCCAGACGGAATATGGGCATCGGTCTTTCGGTGTGCATGAGCATCATCCGGGCCCACCAGGGAGATATGAAGGCAGAAAACAGGAAAGAGGGAGGAGCCAGGCTGAGCTTCTGGCTTCCCATGGAAAGAGGTACAGATCAGTGGAGATAAAAGACAGGATTTTAGTGGTAGAAGACGACAAGAGGATCAGCAGCTTTTTTAAGACTGTTCTGGAATCCAACCGTTATGACGTGATCATGGCGTCCACCGGCTCGGAGGCGTACAGCCTGATCACATCCCAGTGCCCGGATCTGGTGATCCTGGACCTGGGACTGCCGGATATGGACGGTATGAACATCCTGCGGAGCGTCCGGGAGTGGTCCTCCATGCCGGTGATCGTGGTTTCCGCCAGGACCCATGAGAAGGACAAGGTGGAGGCCCTGGATCTGGGAGCTGACGATTATATCACCAAGCCCTTCGGAACGTCGGAGCTTCTGGCCCGCATCCGCACGGCCATCCGCCATTCCCGGGCGGCCTTTTTAAACCAGGGCGGCGCGCCCACGGGCACCTTTGTATCCGGCGGACTCACCATCGACTATGATAAGCACCGGGTATTTGTGGACGGGACCGATGCGGGACTGACCCAGAACGAGTATAAGATCGTCAGCCTTCTGGGGAAATATGCCGGGAAGGTGATGACCTATGATTCCATCATCAAGGAGATCTGGGGGCCCAACATGAAAAACGACAACCGGATCCTTCGGGTCAACATGGCCAATATCCGCCGGAAGATCGAAAAAAATCCTGCGGAGCCCCAGTATATTTTCACGGAGGTGGGCGTGGGCTACCGGATCGTGGAGCCGGATTAAGGGGCGGCCAGGGCATCGATGGAACGGAAGGTATAGCCCATTTCCTCCCAGCTGGTCAGAAGCTCGTCAAGGATGGCGGCGTTGGTGGAGGAGGTACTGTGGAGAAGGACAATGGCTCCTGGGTGGATACGGCCCAGGAGCTTTTTAAATGCCTCTTCTTTTGAAGGCTGCCTATCCTGGTACCAGTCCACGTAGGCCAGGCTCCAAAAGAAGGTGTGGTAGCCCAGGTCCTTTGCCATCTGAAGGTTTTCCACGCTGTATTTTCCCTGGGGCGGCCGGTAGTATTTTGGCATGGCCTGGCCGCTGATCTCCTGGAATTTTTCCTCCAGGCTGGTGAGCTCCTTCTGAAAGTCTTCCTTTGAAGCGATCTTTGACATGTCCGGGTGGTGATAGGTGTGGTTGGCTACGATGTGGCCTTCGGAGATCATGCGCTTCACCAGGTCCGGGCTGGTCTCCAGGTAGTTTCCCACCACAAAAAAGGCTGCCGGGACCTGGTGCTTTTTCAGGGCGTCCAGGATCGCCGGAGTATTGCCGTTTTCATAACCGGCGTCAAAGGTGAGATAGAGGACCTTTTCATCGGTCATCTGGGCATAGGAGGCGTTGTACTGCATAAGCTCGTCGGCGGTGGCGTTGGCTGTCGGCGGCTTGCCTTCAGTCTGGAAGCTCAGGCCCCAGTTCCCGTCGGCGCTGGCAGCCGCAGGGGCGGCCGGTCCGCTCCTTTGCTCTTTTACAGAAGCGGCCAGGGATCCGGCTCCAAAGGAGAAGCAGAATAAAAGGAGAACAGAGATCATTTTTTTGAAATTCATGAAAGTATCTCCATCCTATACAGATCTTTCTAGGAGCATATGAAAGGGAGCGCTGGGAAATGCCGGGAAACCAGTGGAAACGGAAGGAAAAATGTGGTAAGATAAGCGGGCAGAAAGGATGAGAATATATGAAGATACGGATTCGGAGACTTCTTGTGCCGGTGTTCTGGCTGCTGGCTGTGGCCTGCCTGATCGAGCTTCCCCTGGGGCAGACCACGATTTTTGGAGAGGATGTGATCCTCTGGGACACACTTTTCAGGGCCGTGGCGGCTTCTCCGGTGCTGATCCATTTTTACAGGGAGGACGCGGTGTTCAGAGGAAAGGAACGCTGGGGATGGAAGGAGGCTGCCCTTTGGGCGGCAGCGGGCTTCGGCCTTTCTCTTCTGGCGACCCTGGCAGTCCAGGTCCTTTCACGGGCCGGTCTCCAGGCGGATATGTCCATGGTGGAGGAAAACCTGCTGTCGGGTCCGCTGTGGCTGGAACTTACGGTGCTCCTGGCGGCTTCTCCGTTTCTGGAGGAGATCTTTTTCCGGGGGATCTTATTCCAGCGGCTGAAGGAGCTGATGTCTGTGAAGGCGGCGGCAGTGGTTTCTGCCCTGGTATTCGGCCTGTACCATGGGACTCTCACCCAGGGGATCTATGGATTTTTCATGGGACTGGCGCTGGCCTGGGGCATGGAAAGGACCCAGACGGTGAAAGCGCCGGTGGTGATCCACATGGCAGCCAATCTGGCGGGACTTCTGGCGGCAGCCGTAAATCTGCCATAAAGTCGTAAGAGAAACGTAAATATATCATAATCATAACGTAATGAGGCAATGGTATAATATCATAGACATTATACCATTGCGCATCTGGTTTCTGCGTTTATCGCAGAGATCCAGGCGCTTCATTCCCCCGGAGGGGATAATCAGCAGCATAAAGACAGGAAGGAAATGCGACATGAAAAAGAAAAATCTGATCAAAGGCGGCGCAGCAGGGCTCCTCACGCTCCTTTTGACGGCGGCTATGGGCTGCTTTGCCAGCTTTGCATATGACAGCGCGTCCTTAAAGACGTGTACAGTGGAGAACCGGAATACGGTGGTGATCACTGGAACGGCTGAAAAAGACGTGCCCCAGGAGACGGTCCCAGAGACCTTAGAGGACGGGACCGTGGTGCCTCCGGAGACGGAGGTTCCCGACGACGGCTATTATTATCTGTTTGAGCTGCAGCCCTATGAGACAGGGATCGGATCCCGGACGGACTATGCGGCCTGGTGCGATAAAACGGAAAAGCTGAAATTCAGCCTTCCTTTTTCCGGGGGAGATTCAGATCCCAGGCTGTATTCCCGGTTTGTGGTGGCCCTTAAGATCGGGGATACCTACCAGGCCATCAGCGCTCCCATTTATGTGACCAATCCCGGCGACGTGGCTTCCTTTACCGAGGAGTATCCGGAGGCCATGAGCAAAAAGGGGCTTCTGATCGAGCTGGATATGCTGGGAGACGCCATGGAGTTAGGCGTAAAGCACACCACCATCAATATCCCCTACCACCACATCATCGGAGGGAACCTGAAATACCACTATAACGGAAAGGACTATTATTTCAACGAGGAACTGATCGCCAGCTACGATAAGATGATCAGCTCCTTCTCCAATAAAGGGATCATCGTCACGGCCATCCTCTTAAACGGCTGGAACGACGCCCACCCAGAGCTCCACGAGGCCGGCCTGGCAAAGAGCAGCAGCGCCTTTTACTACGGCTTCAACGTGTCCACGCCGGAGGGCTATGAGACCACCAGGGCCTTATTCTCCTTTATGGCAGAGCGGTATTCCGGTGCGGATTATAAGCATGGCCGGGTGTCCAACTGGATCGTGGGAAATGAGGTAAACAACAATAAAAACTGGAACTACGTGGGGCCCATGGATCTGGCGTCCTACACGAAGCTTTATGAAAAGAACTTCCGTGTGGCATATACGGCCATCAAGAGCCGCAGTAAGAATGCCCGCGTGTTCTTCTCCACGGACTATGAGTGGAAAAAGCAGAATACGAACCTCCAGTATGCAGCCAAGGATTTCATCGACCTTTTCAACGCCGGGATCAGTGCTGAGGGAAATATCGAATGGGGTCTGGCCTACCACCCGTATCCGTACCCTATGACGGAGCCGGAATTCTGGGACGACGACCAGACAGGAATGGTAAACGAGACCTTCGAGTCCCCGGTGATCAATTTCAAGAACCTCCATGTTCTGACGGATTATTTCCAGCAGGCCCATATGCGGACGGCCGGAGGGCAGGTGCGCCATATCATCCTTTCCGAGGAGGGCTTCACCTCTGACAGCATTTCCAGGGGAAAGGTATACGATATCCAGGCGGCGGCCTTTGCCTATGCCTACTATCTGGTGGACAATAACCCCTATATCGACGCCTTTATATTAAACCGTCAGGTGGACGCCATCACGGAGGTGGAGACCTCCTGTGCCTTCGGGCTCTGGACCGTGGATATGTCCAGGCCGGATAAGGTGATCGCCGTAATGCCGAAGAATATCTACCAGGTATTTAAACATATCGATACAAGGAAATCCCTGCGGTATTCAGAGTTTGCAAAGTCCATTGTGGGAATTTCCGACTGGAGCGAGGTGATCCCTGGATTTGATCCGGAAAAGTATCAATAAACAATACCAATAAACGGAAAAATATTTTTGGGAAATTGTAGAAAACGTGGAAATTCGGCCGGTTTATTGACAAATTTCCGGCAGTAGCCTATAATCGGAGCTTGAAATAAGCCGATCGCTGACAGCATTTAATTAGAAAGACGACAGCTTGGTATAAGTCAGATGGCGTATGATTATAGGAGGATGGATCATGGCAAGAAAAACGAATGCTGCTGTGAAAGAGGCAACTGCAAAAACAACGGCCGCAAAGGCTGCGGCTGTGAAAGAAACAACGGTAAAAGAGGTTCCGGCGACGGCTTCCGAAGGCAAGTCCGCAGAGCCGGCTAAGGAAGCTAAGAAGGCTCCCGCCAGAAAGACGGCTGCCAGAAAAGCTCCGGCTGCAAAGCCTGTGGAGGTAAAGAGCAGCGTTTACGTACAGTTTGCAGGAAAGGAATTTTCTGAGAGCAGCCTGACAGAGGCTGTGAAGGAAGCGTATACGGCTCTTGGAAACAGGGCGGAGGATATCCGGACCATTGATATTTATGTAAAGCCGGAGGAGAGTGTCGCTTACTATACAGTAAACGGCCAGGGCTCCGATGAATTTAAGATCGAGCTGTAAAAACGGCGGATGGGAAGGCACTGGTTTTAAAGCCAGTGCCTTTTTAAGATCCGGATCCTCCGGCAGAAAAGCCAGAGCCACAGTCCGGCAAATACAGTAAGAAAAAATTCCAGGGCGCTGGAGATCATGAAGCCGGAAAGGACCAGGAGGGCGGCGGTGGCGGCGATGGCAAAGCCCAGAAGGCCCGTACACAGGGAAAAATGGCCGGGATACTGGAAATACAGCTTCAGATCCAGGCTGGTGATGGCCAGATAAAAAAGCACTGTGGCCAAAAAGGCCAGGGCCACATGGACAGAGGCCAGGAGCTTCATTTTTCCAGGTCTGTAAGGAATGAAAACGGAAACCAGCAGGAGAAGGAGCGCCAGGTCTGTCAGAGCTGCTTCCCGCTTCGAAGCCAGGCCGGCTCCAGCCATGGAAACGGCCCGTTGGATGAGAAAGCGGAAAAAGCCTCCGGTGAGGAGGGCCCACAGGATCAGGAAAAATGAACCGGGGCTCTCGCTTCCTGCGACGGAAAAGTTTGATGTGAGCCAGTTGGAATTGCCTGCGGCCAGAGCGGCTGCGGCAGGAATGAGAAACCAGGAAAATATTGCTGCCATAAACTTCCTCCTCCTGTTAGGATGCGCGGAAGGCGGGAAAGGATACGATGAAAAAAATGGAAAACATAAGCCTCCCGGAGGCATTTGTGGAAAAGATGAGCAGGCTCCTGGGAGACGGGGCCGGAAATTTTTTTGAGAGCTACGAAAGGGAGCGGAGCTTTGGCCTGCGGGTAAATCCTTTAAAGGCCGGAGAGCGGCTGCCAGAGTTCCTTTCGGGCCTGGAGCGGATCCCCTGGAGCCGGGAGGGGTTTTATTATCCGGAGGAGCTACGGCCGGGAAAGCACCCGCTCCATGAGGCGGGGGCCTATTATATCCAGGAGCCCAGCGCCCAGGCGTGCGCCGAGGCCCTGGATCCCAGGCCGGGAGAACGGATCCTGGACCTCTGTGCGGCTCCAGGCGGAAAGAGTACCCATCTGGCAGGAAAGATGGAACAGAAGGGGCTTCTGGTGTCCAATGAGATCCATCCGGCCCGGGCAAAGATCCTGTCCCAGAACATCGAGCGCATGGGGATCGGAAACGCAGTGGTCACCAATATGGAGCCTGCGGGCCTGGTCCCTGGGTTCCGGGAGTTTTTCGACGGCATCGCCGTGGACGCTCCCTGCTCCGGGGAAGGGATGTTCCGTAAGGATGAGAATGCAAGGCTGGAATGGAGCCCGGCCCAGGTAGCCGTGTGCGCGGCCCGTCAGGACCAGATCCTGGACTGTGCGGCTGCCATGGTGCGGCCCGGCGGACGGATCCTTTATTCCACCTGTACCTTTTCCCCGGAGGAAAACGAACAGACAGCGGCCCGGTTTCTGGAGCGTCACCCGGAATTCTGCCTGGAGAGGCCCCGTGCTGCCGGATTTTTTTCTGAGGGCAGGCCGGAGTGGGCGGAGTCTGTGGGCTTGAAAGGGCAGAGGGACGAGCTTAGAAAAACGGTCCGTATCTGGCCCCATGAGACCGGTGGGGAGGGCCATTTTATGGCGCTTTTTGTAAAAAACGGAGACGGGGCAGGAGATTCCGGCGGAATGGAGCCGGACCGCAGACAGAAGGACGGAAGGAAGAAAAGGGGAGGAGAAAAGAAGGACAAGAGAGCCGGAAAGGATCAGGGAGAGCTTATGGAGGCAGCCCGCTTCCTTAAGGAGAACGTGCGGGAGCCGGACCGTCTCCTGGCTGGAAGGCGGTTCCTCACCTTTGGGGACAACGTATACCTGGTCCCGGAGGAAACGCCGGAGCTTACAAAGATCCGGGTGCTCCGGCCGGGACTCCAGGCGGGGACCTTAAAAAAAGGCCGTATGGAACCGGCCCATGCCCTGGCCCTGTTTCTTAAAAAGGAAGACGTCTTCCAGTGGGCAGAGCTTGGGACGGGAGAGACCGCGGCAAAGTATCTCCGGGGCGAGGCCATAGGAGCCGGGGAGCTGGAGGCCGTTTCCGGAGGGGATTTAAAGGGCTGGGTCCTGATGACTGTGGACGGCTTTTCCCTGGGATTTGCCAAGGCGGACCGGGGAGTCCTTAAAAATCATTATCCCAAGGGCTTAAGGAGGCCGTAGGGAGATCTGGGTCTGCCCCAGGACGGGAAAAAGAAGGAAGCTCCTGTCCCGGAAACAGGCAGGCCATATCCTCCGGCAGCGGGGCAGAAAAGATCAGGACCTCTCCCGTGAACGGATGGGGAAAGGAAAGTCTGACCGAATGCAGGGCCTGGCGGCGGATGTACCGGAAGTCGGGATTGTAGAGAAAGTCCCCGGGAAGGGGATGGCCGATATATTTCATATGGACACGGATCTGGTGGGTGCGCCCTGTCTCAAGACGGAGACGCAGGAGCGACAGATCCGTGTTTTTATTATACAGAAGCCGTTCATACCGGGTGGCCGCGGCCTCTCCGTGGTCCGGGTCCGGGATCCGCTGGATGGCCGAGCCCTCCTTCCGCCCGATGGGGACGGAGACCGTTCCGCAGGCATCTGTTTTCCCACAGACAGCGGCCAGATATTCCCGGCAGATCTCCCGGCGCTCCACCTGGCCGGAGAGAAGGGAGGAGCTGAGCCCGTTTTTTGCCACCAGGAGAAGGCCGGACGTGTCTTTATCCAGACGATTGACCGCCCGGAACACGAAGGCTTCCTGTTTCTTTCTGAAATAGTCCGCCAGACCGTTGGCCAGGGTATTGCCGTGGTTTCCCTGGGAGGGGTGGACGGCCATTCCAGCTGGCTTGTTTACCACCAGGAGATGTGTATCCTCATATAGGATGTCCAGATCCATGGGAACAGGCTCCACAGCTGCGGAGCTCCTTTTTTCCGCAACACGTACCTGGAGCTGGTTTCCGTCCTTCAGCACGCAGGTTGAAAAAACGGCGGTCCCGTCCACAAAAAAGCTGCCGGGAGTGTTTCTTAATCGGACCACCAGGCGGGAGGAATAGCCCCTGGACTTCAGGTATTCCGCCACAGTCATGCCGGCTTCATTCCCGGTGATCCCGTAAGTAAATGTATTTTCCATAGGAGGGATTTTACCACAGACCGCTGTTTCTGTAAAGAAAGGCCGGGGGGCGGCATATAGTTGCAGAAAGAGCAGCGGAGAATGCGGCCGGAAAGGGAGGCCGCAGAAGGATATATGAGGATCAGAAAAGCATACATACGGACGTTGACGGCGCTCCTGGCCCTGGCGCTCTGGCTGTGGCCCATCCAGACAGAGGCGGTCCAGGCTCCGGGGGAGGAGGCTCCTGCGCCTTTGGAGCTGAGGGCCCGGGCGGCAGTGCTCATGGATGGGGATACGGGAAGGATCCTGTATGGAAAAAACCAGGACCAGACCCTCCCCATGGCCAGCACCACCAAGATCATGACGTGCATCCTGGCTCTGGAAAACGCTTCCCTGGACGATGTGGTGGAGGTGTCCTCCTATGCAGCATCCATGCCGGATGTGCAGTTAAATATCCGGGAGGGGGAACAGTACCGGCTGGAGGATCTTTTGTATTCCCTGATGCTGGAATCCCACAACGACACAGCGGCGGCCATTGCAGAGCATGTGGCCGGGACCAGGGAGGCCTTTGCGGACATGATGAACCAGAAGGCCAGGGACATCGGCTGCCGGGATACCTTTTTCATCACGCCCAACGGTCTGGATGCAGAGGATCCGGATACCGGCCGTATCCACAGCACCACGGCAGCGGAGCTGGCGGGGATCCTCCGGTACTGTCTGTTCCAGTCCCCGGAGCGGGAGGAGTTTTTACGGGTGACCCGGGCGCCGTCCCACGCCTTTTCAGACGTCTCCGGGACCAGGACCTTTTCCTGCGTCAACCATAATGCCCTGCTGACCACCACGAAGGGGGCCATTTCCGGGAAGACCGGCTTCACAGCCGGGGCCGGCTACTGCTACGTGGGAGCCGTAAAAAAGGGAGAGAAAACGTTCATCGCAGCGCTTCTGGGCTGCGGATGGCCGCCTCACAGAACATACAAATGGGAGGACATGGGAAGGCTTCTGGCCTTTGGGGATGAAAATTATGATTTTTATGAACTATTAAAGGAAACGCCGGAGATTCCTCCCATACCTGTAAAAAACGGGATCGGAAGCCAGACTGGGCTTACGGTGGGATATCCGGAGCCGGCCTCCCTGAAAATACTGATGAACCAGAACGAGCCGGTGACCATAAAAAAGAAGGTGGCAAAGGAGCTTACGGCCCCGGTGGCAGCCGGAATGGCGGTGGGCCAGGTGGATTACTACGTGGGGGAAGATCTGGTGGCCAGCTTTCCTGTGACAGCCTCAGAAACGGTGGGAAAATGGGATCTGGAATTTTGTGTGAAAACCCTTTTAAATGGATTTTTATTCTGTTATAATGGATGAAGTTTTATCAGATGAAGGAGGCAGAATACATGAAGACTGCGCTTACAAGAGAAAAGGCCATCGGACTTTTAAGAGAATACAATAAGGAGCCGTTCCATGTGCTTCACGGGCTGACCGTGGGAGGCGTTTTAAAATGGTACGCCAGAGAGCTGGGCTATGGGGATGAGGCGGACTTCTGGGAGATCTGCGGGATCCTCCACGACATCGATTTTGAGCAGTATCCGGAGGAGCACTGCCTGGCAGCTCCCAGGCTTTTAAGGGAAGGCGGAGCAGAGGAGGAAGTGATCCATGCGGTCTGCAGCCACTGCTACGGCCACCATCCGGAGATCACTGCCAGCCCGGATCATGAAATGGAAAAGGTCCTTTATGCGGCCGACGAGCTGACGGGCCTCATCGGGGCGGCGGCAAAGATGCGTCCGTCCAGAAGCTGCCAGGATATGGAGGTCTCCAGCCTGAAGAAGAAATTCAAGGATAAGCGGTTTGCGGCGGGCTGCTCCCGGGACATCATCGCCCAGGGTGCAGAGCAGCTGGGCTGGGATCTGGCAGAGCTGATGGAGCGGACGATCCTGGCCATGCGCTCCTGTGAGGAGTCTGTGCAGGCAGAAATGGAAGCCATGGGCCTGGAAGCGTAAAAGAGAGGAGCAGCCTGGGATAAGATCCTAAGGGGCTCCCATGACCCGGGCGGTCATCCGGTTGGGAAGACATACGATCATCTCTCCCTCCTGGCTGACCTGTCCCTGGTCCATACAGATCTTATCGGGGCAGGAGGCTTCGGTGACCCAGGCTTTTCCGTCCCGGATCACAAAGACATTGACGCCGCCCTGGTCATTTTTTACCGTGTATTCCTGGTCCTTATGAAGCTCCAGGGTCTCCACCACGGCCCCGTCCACAGAAATTTCCAGGAACGCTGCCGGCCCGGAGTGGAGGGCCCGGTTCACGAGAAAGAAAAGGAGCGCTGTAAGGAGTACGGCTCCGGCCAGGAAAAGCTCCCGTTTCCCTGCTTGTCTGTTTTTCTGGTCCATAGGATCTAATCCTTTCGTAAAAATTTTTCCATTCCGTCGGAATAGTGGATCTGATAATCCTCATCAATGAAGCAGGCATACACGCCGTCCATGGATTCCACCAGCTCCATGCCTCTGGAGAGTCCCAGGGAAAAGCAGGTGGTGGAGAGGGCGTCTCCGTCTACGGACCGCTCTGACAGGATCGTCACTGAGATCAGGCCGTTGTCATAGGGATAGCCGGTGGAGGGATCCAGGATATGGTGGTAATTTTTTCCGTCCTCCACGAAATGGCGCTCGTAAACGCCGGAGGCCACTACGGAAAGGTCAGAGACCTCCACCTGGGCAAAGGTCTCGTTCCGGTCCGCAAAGGGCTTCTGGAGCCCCACGGTAAACGGCGTGCCGTCGGGCCGGCTCCCCACGCAGAGGACGTTCCCTCCCAGGTTGATCATGGCGCTTTCCACGCCGGAGTCCAGGAGATACGCTTTCAGCTGATCGGCAATGTAGCCCTTGGCGATGGCGCCCAGATCGATGGAGGTGCCGGGATCCAGGAAGGTCAGGGTGCTCCGGGTCTCGTCCAGCCGGAGCTTTTTATAGTCCACCTTTTTCCGGGCCTCCTCAATGGCCTCCGCCGGAGGGACCGACGGGGACGTCCCGCTGAAATTCCAGAGGGAGCTTAAGGGCTCGGTGGTGATATCAAAGGCCCCGCCGGAACGTTCACAGTAATAGAGGGCTGTGGCCAGGAGATCCGTCATGTCGTCAGACAGGGGATACGTTCCCGTGGCGTCCTCCCGGTGGTTCAGCCGGTACACCTCGCTTCCGGACAGAGTGCGGCTGAAACGGTTTTCGTATTCCCGGCAGAGGGCCATGGCTCCGTCCAGGATGGACTCGTCCCTGGAATCGTAGATGGCGATATCCACAAAGGTATTCAGGAGAAAATCGGAGCGGTGGATGGGAACGTCTGCCGGAGAGCCGTCCGGCGGCTTTATAAAGCAGAGGGCCGCCAGAAGGATGGCAGCCCCCAGCACAGGCACCAGATGGGGGAACCTTTTCATAAAAGATACCATTCTTTCTATTATAGATTTGGACAGGTCTCATTCTAGCAAATGGGTCATGCAAAGTCAAGACGGGAGGAGCAGGGGAGATTGAAGAAAAATACGTCAGAAAGAACGGAGCGGGCGGCCCTTTACGGGCTTCTCACTGCCCTGGCCATGGTCCTGGGATTCGTGGAGAGCCTGATCCCCATTCCGTTCCCGGTGCCGGGGATCCGCCTGGGACTTGCCAACCTGGTGACGGTGGCCGGGCTTTACCTGGTGGGGATCCGGGGAACGGCGGCGGTGACGGTGCTCCGCATCGTTCTCACGGGCCTTTCCTTTGGAAATCCGTACAGTATGGCCTATGGCCTTTCGGGAAGCTTTTTAAGCCTGCTGGTCATGGCGGCAGCGAAAAAGCGGCAGTGGTTCTCGACGGTAGGCATCAGCATCCTGGGAGGCATTGCCCATAATGTGGGACAGGTCTCCTTTGCGGCTTTTATCGTCCGTACAGCAGGCGTCTTTTATTATCTGCCGGCGCTCCTGGCCGCCGGCTGCGCGGCCGGAGCCGTCATCGGCATAGTGGGCGGGATCCTGGCAGAACGGATCTCACAATTTTTGAAAAACCGGAATTAACGATTGTATTGTCTGCCGGGAACAGCTATAATTAAAGAAATGAATTTTTACGGGGAGTGGAAGTTATGAAAATGATCAGTGAAGCAGTCCGGGATCTGGTGCAGTACGGCCTGGATACAGGACTTTTAGATGAAGAGGACAGATATTACGCCAGGAACCAGATCTTAAGACTTCTGGGCCTTACAGAATATGAGGAGCCGGAAGAGCCGGAAAAAAAACGCAGCCTGGAGGATATCCTGGAGACGCTTCTGGACTATGCGGCAGAGAACGGCCTTCTGGAGCATGACAGTGTGACCTACCGGGATCTTTTTGATACGAAGCTGATGAACTGCCTGATGCCCAGGCCCAGCGAGGTATCAAAACGGTTCAGAGGGCTTTATGAGGCAGATCCGGAGGCAGCCACCAGGTATTTTTATAAGCTGAGCCAGGATTCCGACTATATCCGGAGATACCGGGTATGTAAGGATATGAAGTGGGTGGCAGATACGGAATATGGAGCCCTGGACGTGACTGTAAACCTTTCCAAGCCGGAAAAGGATCCCAGGGCCATTGCCGCCGCCAAGCTGGCAAAGCAGAGCGGATATCCCAAATGCCTTTTATGCGTGGAGAACGTGGGCTATGCCGGGCGGGCAGACCATCCGGCCCGGGACAACCACCGGATCATCTCCTTGACCATGGGCAGAGAGGAGTTCGGCTTCCAGTATTCTCCCTATGTGTATTATAATGAGCACTGCATCGTGTTCAATCAGAAGCATGTGCCCATGAAGATCGACAGGAGCACCTTTGTGAAGCTGTTTGATTTTGTAAAGCAGTTCCCCCACTATTTCCTGGGCTCCAATGCCGACCTTCCCATCGTGGGAGGCTCCATCCTGACCCATGACCATTTCCAGGGAGGCTGCTATGAGTTTGCCATGGCCAAGGCCCCGGTGGAGAAGGAACTGGAGTTTAAGGGCTTTGAGGACGTGAAGGCAGGGATCGTCAAGTGGCCTATGTCCGTGATCCGCTTAAACGGGACGGACAGCGGGCGGATCGTGGACCTGGCGGATAAGATCCTAAAGGCATGGCGCGGGTATACGGATGAGGCGGCCTTTATCTTTGCAGAGACAGATGGAGAGCCCCACAATACGATCACTCCCATTGCCCGGATGCGGGACGGCCGGTTTGAGATGGACCTGGTGCTGAGGAACAATATCACTACCAAAGAGCATCCCCTGGGCGTTTACCATCCCCATGAAAGGCTGCATCACATCAAAAAAGAGAACATCGGCCTCATCGAGGTCATGGGACTGGCAGTGCTCCCGGCCCGGTTAAAGGAGGAGCTGGCCCTTCTGGCTGGCTATATGACGGAAGGAAAGGATATCCGCAGCAGCGAGACCATTGCGAAGCACGCCGACTGGGTAGAGGAGTTCCTTCCCAAATATAAAACGGTGACAGAAGAGAATGTGATGGATATTTTAAAGACCGAGGTAGGACGCGTTTTCGCAGAGGTCCTGGAGGACGCCGGCGTTTATAAGCGGACCGGAGAGGGAAGAGCCGCGTTCCTGCGCTTTACGGATTCGGTGAACGGCTGATTTTTGTCAAAATCCTTAACATTTCCATAAGAAAATGGGAACTGCTCGCCAACAGGAAGAAATTGTGATATATTATCTGTGAGGCGGCGCAGCCCTGCGCCGTTTCGCAGAAAGGATAAGGAGAACCATATGCTGAACGAAGAAAAGATCCGGATCATGACAGGGATCGCCATGTTTGAAAAAAAGGCCGGGAGGGACATCCTTCCTGCCAGCCGGTATTTTAAGAGCGATTATGTCGGAGGCCGTATGATCCGCTCCTTCATTTTTTACACGTTTTCCAGTATGCTGTGCCTGGCCCTCTGGGTCCTCTATCAGATGGAGGACATTATGAGCACCATGGATGTGACCGCGCTCCTGGCGTCGGCAAAGCATGTGGCCTTATTCTATGCCGGCGGGCTTCTGGTCTATCTGGCTGTCACTTACTGGATCTATTCCCGACGGTACGAGCGTGCCAGCAAAGGCATGAAGATCTATCAGGCCAAGCTGCGCCGTCTGGAGAAAAAATATGAAGCTCCCTCTGTACAGGGAGAAAATGAGGAGGAACGGCGCGTATGATGGGCCTTTTGGTATTTAAAGAAAAATTAAAGCAGCTATATGGAAAATACAACCGGTATATGATCCCGGCGGTGAAGTTCCTGCTGGGGGCTTTGGCCTTCTTTCTGATCAGCTCCAATGTGGGCTTCATGGCCAGGCTTAAAAATCCCCTGGTGCCGGTGGTGATGGGACTGGTGGCAGCGGCGGTGCCCTGCGGAGTCACAGCATTTTTTGCCGGCTGCTTTCTGATCGCCCACGTTTCCCAGGTATCCCTGGAGGCGGCGCTGATCATTGCCGTATTTATGCTGGTGGTCATGATGCTCTATTATGGTTTTCGGCCGGGAGACGGCTATCTCCTGCTTCTGACGCCCATGATGTTTTTCTTAAAGGTCCCCTATGTGATCCCTCTGTTCGTGGGCCTTTCCGGCAGCCTGGTATCCATTGTTCCTGTGAGCTGCGGCGTATGCATTTATTATATTATGATGTATCTGAAGCAGAACGCCGGCGTACTGGCAGGCAGCACCATGTCAGAAATGGCGGAGCGGTTCATCGTCATTGTCCAGAGCCTTTTTGGGAACCAGCTGATGTGGGTCATGGTGGCGGCCTTTGCGGCCGGTGTTCTGGTGGTGTTCCTGATCAGAAATCTGTCGGTGGATTATTCCTGGTCCATTGCCATCATCGCCGGAGTGATCACCCAGCTGGTGGTGATCTTCATCGGGGACTTTTATTTTAACCTGCCGGTCGCCATCGGTCCCATGATCCTGGGGATCCTGGTGTCTGTGGTCCTGGCTCTGGTCTACCAGTTTTTCGTGTTTGCGGTGGATTACACCAGGACGGAATATTTACAGTACCAGGACGACGACTACTATTATTATGTGAAGGCGGTGCCGAAGATCACCGTCTCCCAGCCGGATGTGAAGGTACACCGGATCTCTTCGAGAAAATCTTCCAGACACGAAAAATCCAATTAAACAAATAAAACTGGGATGGAGGTGAAAGTATGACAGAATTTCTTGGACGCATATATTCCTGGCTGGCGTTCATACCAAAGATCACTCTGGGAAACCTGTTTGAAATTCTGATTATCTCTTTCCTTATATACGAGATCCTGATCTGGGTCCAGAATACCAGAGCCTGGGTGCTGTTGAAGGGCGGCCTGATGATCCTGGCCTTTTACCTGGGGGCGTCCCTTCTCAGGTTAAATACCATTACCTGGATGATCAACCATATGGGCCAGTTAGCCCTGATCGCTCTTCTGATCATCTTCCAGCCGGAGCTCCGGAAGGCCCTGGAGCAGCTGGGAAGCAAAAATATCATCACAGAGCTGTTTTCTTCAGAGGATGTGAGAGGACCGGAGGGCTATACGGACAAGACTGTCAACGAGATCGTCCGGGCTGCTTATGAGATGGGAAAGGTAAAGACGGGAGCGCTGATCGTTATTGAGAGGGAAACTCCCCTTTCGGAGATCGAGAGGACCGGGATCGAGGTGGACGGCATCGTCACCAGCCAGCTTCTGATCAATATCTTTGAACATAATACACCGCTGCACGACGGTGCGGTGATCATCCGGGGAAACCGGGTGACGGCGGCCACCTGTTATCTGCCGCTGTCGGATAATCTGAGCATCAGCAAGGACCTGGGAACCCGTCACCGTGCGGCCCTGGGGATCAGCGAGACCTCGGACAGCCTGACGGTGGTGGTGTCTGAGGAGACAGGCCGCGTGTCCCTGGCCCGTGACGGACAGCTCACAAGGATCAGCGATCAGGAAACCCTGCGCCAGGCCATTTCCGTGGAAAAGGGAGAGGATACTGGGGCAGGACGGTTCCGGTTATGGAAGGGAAGACATAAAAATGAAAGAAAAGCAGAATAAGCGCTGGGGACTGAAGCTTTTGTCGGTCTTATGTGCCTTTCTGGTGTGGCTGGGCGTCGTCAATGTGGCCGATCCGGTGATGACCAGCACGGTGGAGGTTCCGGTGGAGATCGTCAACGGAGAAGTACTGGAAGCCAGCGGCTTAACGTATGAGATCATAGGAAAAAAGACGACCACCGTGTCGTATGAGGTAAAAACGACCAATGCCCACCGGATCCGTCCGGCAGACTTCAGAGCCTATGCGGATATGACGGATCTCTGGTCTGTTACAGGCTCCATCCCTGTAAAGGTGGAGGTGCTGAACCACAGCGAATACCTGCTGTCAGCCCCCGTGAGCCGGGTATCCACCATCAAGATCGAGACGGAGCCCTTACAGAAGAAGCGGTTCGATATCAACGTTTCCTACGCGGGAGACCTGGAGGAAGGATACGAAGCGGGAGATGTGGTGCTGTCTCCGGATCATTTATATGTGGAGGGGCCGGAATCCACCATCGGCCAGATCAGCAGCGTGGGGATCGAGATCTCCCTGGATGGCCTGACCATGGACGCAGAGGGGACGGCATCGCCCCAGTTCTACGACGCCAATGGCAATAAGATCGTTCTGGACCAGCGGGTGGAGGTGGACTGTGAATCGGTATCCTACTCCATGCCGGTCCTCAAGGTAAAGAGCCTGCTGCTGGATTTCGAGGTTTCCGGACAGGTGGCCGACGGATACCGGTTCACGGGCGTGGAATGTGATGTGAAGAGCGTTCCTGTCATCGGCCTGAAATCGGTGCTGGCTTCCTTAAATACCATTACGATCCCTGGTGAAAGCCTGAACCTGGACGGAGCCAGGACAAATATGGTGCGGACCATCGATATCAACGAGTATCTGCCGGTGGGAGTTTCCCTGGCCGGTACGGGCCGCCACGAGATCAATGTGACCCTGACTGTGGAGCAGTTAAAGGAACGTGTTTATACGGTGGAGGTCAACGATGCCTCCTTTACAGGGGAAAACGATGATTATATCTACCGGGCGGAGCCGGATACGGTGAATATCCGTATCGAGGCCCTGGCTGAGGAGCTGGACAGCCTTACTCTGGATTCCGCGGACATCCAGGTGGATGTTTCCTCCATGGGCGAGGGGATCCATGAGGCGAAGGTGGTGCTGAAGCTGGATCTGGACCGGGTATACAGGGTCCTGGATATCTCCTCCTGCAGCATCCAGGTGATGAAGGTCCCCGAGGCAACGGAAAGCGCACCTTCATCCGGCACGGCGGAAGAGACTGCGGCGGAGACCAGTACGGGAGCCGGTGAGACAAACGACGCTTCCGGAGCCCAGGATGGAACGGAGGTATCCGGAACAGCCGCCTCCCATGAGACGGAGGAGAGCCGCCGCGCAGAGGTCCATCCGGCGGAGGAATCCTCTTCTGCGCAGGAAAACCGGTAAAGACACGGCATCTTATGAAAAATGGAGTATAGTTACAATATGGTAAAGCAAAGAGTTACGATCAAAAATCCCACCGGCCTTCACCTCAGGCCGGCGGGGATTCTGTGCAAGGAAGCCCTGCGGTACCAGTCCTCGGTGAAATTTCAGTTTGGTACCAGCACAGCCAATGCCAAGAGCGTTTTAAGTGTTCTTGGGGCCTGCGTGAAAAGCGGGGATGAGATTACGTTTATCTGCGAGGGGCCGGATGAGGAAAAGGCCCTGGCGGACATGGTCGCCCTGGTGGAAAGCGGCCTGGGAGAATAACTGGATATGGTAGTTTATCTGATCCTTTATGGCGCCGGTGTGCTTTTTGCATCCAGCGCCCATTACTATATGTCGGGAATGAGTCTGATCCTGGCAGCCCTGTATCTGTATTTTTATGATTACAGGCGGAGCGGGAACCCGCTCCATCTCCGGGCCCTGTTTTCCCTGTTCTGGGTAGGAGGGGAAGGGATCTCCTGCTTTAAGCTGAGCCGGCTCCAGACCGACTGGGACCCGGTGACCTGGGCCAGTTTTTTCATAGCCCTGGCCGCTTTCTGGAGTGTGTTTGGAATGGCAGAGGCCCGGATCCGGAAAAAACGGGAAGAGGGCAAGGATAAAAGAGAGGAAAAGGCCAGGAGGAAGGGCGTGGAAGCCGTATCTGAAGGAACAGAGGCTGCCGGGAGCTTTGGTATGCTCACGGCCATCCTTCTTCTGACGGCTGTGTCCTGGGCCGCTTTTCTTCTGGAGGCAGCGGTCCTGGGCTATGTGCCGTTCTTCCTGCGGGGAGTGCCCCATGCCTACTCCCATTTCCACATATCCGGCGTCCACTATTTCACCGTTTCCTGCGTGCTGGTACCGTCCATGGCAGTGATCTGGTTTCTGCGCGGAGGCGTAAAGAAGCGCTGGCAGGCGGTCCTGGTGCTTCTGGCTGCGGCAGCATCCCTTCTGGTCCCTGTGCTCTGCGTGTCCCGGTTCCAGCTGATTTTTTCGGTGATCCTGGCGGTGCTGACTTTTATGCAGGTCTCGGGAAAGAAGCGGCTGCGGTATCTGTTCGGAGCGGCTGCGGCGCTGCTGCCGCTCTATGTGATCCTGACTGTTGCCAGGAGCCACGATGTGGCGTATCTCAACGGTATTTTTGAGATGAAGGACCCGGCGACGCCTATTTTTATCACCCAGCCGTATATGTACATTGCCAATAATTATGATAATTTCAACTGTCTGGTGACAGAGCTCCCGGCCCATTCCATGGGGCTTAAGAGCCTGTTTCCCTTATGGGCCTTAACGGGGCTTAAGTTCATAAAGCCCGAGCTGGTGGATTTTCCCATCTACACCACCAAGGAGGAGCTGACGACGGTGACGCTGTTTTATGATGCCTATTACGATTTTGGCGTTGTAGGCGTGTTCCTTTTCTCGGCGGTCCTGGGGCTTTTTGCCGCATGGCTCATGGACCGGGCAGAGAGGGCAGAGAATCCGTTCTGGCAGCTTTTTTATTCCCAGGCGGCGCTTTATTTCATGCTGTCATTTTTTACCACCTGGTATTCCAATCCGGCCACCTGGTTTTATTTTGCAGCCACGGGAGCGGCGATGGTCTGGGTGGAGCTCATAAAGCGGCTGGCAGGAGCCGGGGAAAGGACATAAAAGGGGAAGGCTGTTTTATCTGGGGGACAATAAGAAAACGATGGAGGAAATGAAAATGGTATCAGAAAAAATGAAGCCGTTCATGGCGAACAATTCCGCGATCCGCGCCATGTTTGAGGAAGGAAAGAAAATGGCCGCCGTCTATGGGGCGGAAAACGTATACGATTTCAGTCTGGGAAATCCCAATGTGCCGGTTCCGGAGGTCAATGAGGCCATCCTGGAGATCGTGAAAGAGGAGGCGTTCAATGCCCTTCACGGCTATATGAGCAACGCCGGCTTTGAGGATGTGCGCCAGACCATCGCCCAGTCCATCAATGAGCGGTTCGGCACCAGTTTTTCTGAGAAAAACCTGATCATGACCGTGGGAGCTGCAAGCGGCCTCAATGTGATCTTAAAGAGCATCTTAAACCCTGGAGACCAGGTGATCGTATTCGCCCCGTACTTTGTGGAGTACGACGGCTATGTGAGGAATTATGACGGAGAAGTGGTGCGGATCTCCCCGGATACAGAGACCTTTATGCCAAAGCTGGATGAGTTTGAGGAGAAGATCACAAAAAGGACCAAGGCCGTCATCATCAATAACCCCAATAATCCCACAGGAGTTGTGTATGGCGAGGATACCATAAAGGCCCTGGCGGCTATCCTGGAGAAGAAGGAAAAGGAGTTTGGCATCTCCATCCTTCTGATCTCCGACGAGCCCTACCGGGAGCTGGCCTACGGGGTGGAGGTCCCCTATGTGACAAAGTATTACCATAATACGGTGGTGGGGTATTCTTACAGCAAATCCCTTTCCATCCCCGGCGAGCGCATCGGCTACCTGGTGATCCCCGATGAGGTGGATGAGAGCGGGGAGCTGATCACTGCCGCCTCCATCGCCAACCGGGTCCTGGGCTGCGTCAACGCCCCGTCCCTGATCCAGAAGGTGATCCAGTACTGTATCCGGCACAAGGTGACCGTCAACGTGGAGGCCTACGAGAAGAACCGGGATCTTTTGTACCATGCGTTAAAGGAGGACGGCTTTACCTGTGCAAAGCCCGACGGCGCGTTTTACCTGTTTGTCAAGTCTCCGGTAGCGGATGAAAAGGAATTCTGTGAGACCGCAAAGAAGCATCACGTCCTGATGGTCCCCGGCAGCTCCTTTGCCTGCCCGGGCTATGTGCGGATCGCTTACTGCGTATCCCATGAGCAGATCGAGCGCTCCCTTCCGGCGTTCCGGGAGATCGCCAGGGAATATGGTCTGTTAAAGTAGAGGGCAGACGCAGGTCCTCATGGAGGAGGAAATGGATATCAGAAAATATGCGAGGATCTTTTTAAACATTGCGGTTCCCCTTATGACCATCTACCTGATCTGTGTCTGGGGACCGCGGCTTCTTGGTTTCTTCATACCGTTTGTGATCGGCTGGGTGGTGGCCATGATCGCCAATCCCCTGGTGCGGTTCCTGGAAAAAAAGATACGGATCGTCAGGCGGCACAGCTCCATGGTCCTGATCGTGGGGGTTCTGGCTCTGGTGATCTTTGGCCTGTATTTCCTGGGAAGCCGGGGGCTTAAGGAGATGGTGCTGTTCGTGCGGGCCCTTCCGGGGCTTTATGCGGAGGTCCAGGAGGATGTGGCCGAAGCCTATGCGGAGCTGGAGCAGGTCCTTACGTTCCTGCCTCCGGAGGTGAAGGACTCCTTCGGCCAGGTCATCGAGCAGCTGGGAGCGTACATCGGCGGCTTTCTCCAGGACCTGGCGGCCTCTGCCGGAGGAGCTGTGGCCAGGACCCTGCCGGATGTGCTGGTCCATACCATTGTGGTCCTTCTGTCCTCCTATCTGTTCCTGGCGGAGCATGATGTGATCGTCCAGAGGATAAAGGAAGTGATGCCGGGGGCGGTGAAGCGGTATGCGGGACTTATAAAGAAGGACGTCAGGAAGGTCATCGGCGGCTACTTCATGGCCCAGTTCAAGATCATGTTCGTGGTGGCCCTGGTGCTCATGGGAGGTCTTATGCTCCTGGGCGTCCATTACTGGGCGGTCCTGGCGGTGGCCATTGCCATTCTGGATTTCCTGCCCATGTTCGGCACAGGAACGGTGCTGATCCCCTGGGCTGCGGTGAAGCTGTTTACCGGGGATTTTGCCTATGCGGCCGGCCTGGGACTGCTTTACGTCCTGTCCCAGGCGGTCCGGCAGATCATCCAGCCCAAGATCGTGGGGGACAGTATGGGGCTTCCGCCTCTGACCACCCTGTTTTTCCTGTTCCTGGGATACAGGCTCCGGGGACTGGCCGGTATGATCCTGGCCGTTCCGGTGGGACTGATCTTTATTAAATTTTATGAATACGGGGCCTTCGATTCCCTGATAAACAGCGTAAAGGAGCTGGCCAGGGAGATTGAGGAGATCCGTCATGGAGATGGGAAGGAGCCATAGGCCCCTTCCCGTTTTTTTCCATAAAAAAGTAAGGCAAAAGTGGGCAAAGTATGGTATGATGGTACATATATTACGGACAGAGGAGGATGTTTCATGGATCAGATCAATATTCTCGTTGTGGATGATGAAAAAGAGATCGCGGACCTGGTGGAGATCTACCTGGTCAGCGACGGATATAAAGTATTTAAGGCCAACAATGCCCTGGACGGACTGGAGATCCTGGAAAAGGAGGAGATCCACCTGGTGCTCCTGGATATCATGATGCCGGGGATGGACGGACTGGAGATGTGCCGGAAGATCCGGGAGACCAACAATATCCCGATCATCATGCTGAGTGCCAAGTCCACGGATCTGGATAAGATCCTGGGCCTGGGGACCGGGGCGGACGACTATGTGGTGAAGCCCTTTAACCCGCTGGAGCTGACAGCCAGGGTAAAATCCCAGCTGAGACGGTATACCCAGCTAAATCCCAACCGGAATACCGGCCAGGCTGCCAAAAACGAGATCAATATCAAGGGGCTCTCCATCAATAAGGACAACCACAAGGTGGTGGTATACGGAGAGGAGATCAAGCTGACGCCCATCGAGTTCGATATCCTTTATCTCCTGGCCTCCAATCCAGGCCGGGTGTTCAGCACCGACGAGATCTTTGAAAAGGTATGGAATGAGAAGGTATACGAGGCCAATAATACGGTCATGGTACATATCCGCCGTCTCCGCGGAAAAATGAAGGAGGATACCAGACAGAATAAGATCATCACCACAGTCTGGGGGGTGGGTTATAAAATTGAAAAGTGATTTCAGCAGACGGTTTTACGGACAGGTCCTGGTCAATATCCTGTACAGCACCCTGGTGGCATGTCTGGTGGAGATCTTTCTGATCGCCAACGTGGATATGATCGTCAATTATCTGGAAAAGACCCGGGGAAGCCTTTCCCCTGCCCTTAAGATCTTCCGGATGGGGACTGCCACCACGATCCTTTATGTGATCGCCGGCATCGGGATCTTTTCCCTGACCTTCCTGCTTTTGCAGAGAAAGTCCATCCGGTACATAGGAAAGATCGCAGCAGCCATCCAGAACATCTCCGAGGGAGATCTGAATATCCAGGTGGAGGTGGAGGGAGACGATGAGTTTGCCATGATGGCGGCCAGCTTAAACCGGATGGAGGCCGATATCCGGGAGCTGATGGATAAGGAACGGGAATCGGAGCGGACGAAAAATGAGCTGATCACCAACGTGGCCCATGACCTCCGGACGCCGCTGACCTCCATCATCGGCTACCTGGAGCTGCTTTCCAGGGGCATGCCCATGGAGGAGGAGATGCGGCAGAAATACATCGACATCGCCTATACAAAGGCCAAGCGCCTGGAAAAGCTCATCGAGGACTTATTCGGCTTTACGAAGATGAACTGCGGCAAGATTGCCATGCACGTGGGCCGGGTGGACATCGTAAAGCTCCTGGGACAGCTTCTGGAGGAGTTTTATCCCAGCTTTGCCGATAAGGGGCTTACCTATGAACTGACCAGCAATGTGCCGTCCCTGGAGATCACCGCCGATGGAAATCTCCTGGCCCGGCTGTTTGACAACCTGATCAACAATGCCATCAAATACGGGGCCGAGGGAAAGAAGGTACTGGTAAAGATCGAGGCAGAGGAAGAAGTGGTATCCGTTTCTGTGGTAAACTTCGGCTATGTGATCCCGGAGGGAGAGCTGCATCTGATCTTCAATAAATTTTACCGGGTGGAGCAGTCACGATCCACAGCCACGGGAGGAACGGGCTTGGGGCTGGCCATTGTAAAAAATATTGTGGATATGCATGGAGGGACCATTTCCGTCACCAGCGACTTAAACGGTACGGTGTTCCAGGTAAAGCTGAAGATCGATTTTGATGTGAACAGAGAAAATTTCAGAGCGATAGGATGAATCATATGGGAAAAAGAAGCGTCAGAGTGTTCCTTGCACTGGTTTTTGCGCTCCTGCTTCCAGGAAGCCCGGCATGGGCGGGAGACGGAGCGCCGGTATCCATGGAGGTTTCCACAGTCTATGGGGATATGGGAAAGTTTGGGAGCCATATCCCCCTTGTTATTACTTTTTACGGCCAGTCGGAGACGCCCTTTAACGGTACAGTGAACGTAAAGACCCTGGAGAGCACGCCGGATAACAGCGATGAGGTCTATCAGTACAGCTTCCCGGTTTCTGTGAAGCTGGCGGAGACGGAAAAAAAGGAGATCTATATCCCCCTGGGGCAGAAGAGCAGCGGGATCCATGTGGCCCTCTGCGACCAGGGGGGAAAAGAGGTGGATTCCTGTTCTCTTTCCTTTGATGTGTCCCGGGACATGGGTAGGCTGCTGATCGGAGGCCTGGCAGGAGAGGAAGAGGAGCTCTCATACTTTGACGGCGTCCACCTGGAATACGGCATGGTGGATTCCCGGCTGGTCCTCCTGGACCAGAAGGCCCTGCCCTCCGACGCCAGGGGACTGGAGCTTCTGGATATCCTTCTGATCAACGGCTTTTCTACGGAAAGTCTCACCGAGGACCAGAGGACAGCCATCCTTCAGTGGGTGGAACGGGGCGGGACCCTCCTGCTGGGCACAGGCCAGGAAGCAGAGAAGGTCCTGGGGGGATTTTCCGAAGATCTGGGCGGAGTCCGGATCCGGGGATATGAAAAAAAGAAAGTGGGCCTGGGGGTGGAATACGCCCAGGATTCCCCGGAGGATGCCCAGGTGGAGCTGATGTGCGCTGAGCTTTCTGTGCCCGGCGGAAGAGTGGTCATGGAAGGAGACGATATCCCTCTTTTAACGGTGATCCGGCGCGGGAAGGGAAAAATGGGATTTTTTTCCTATGATCTGGGGGAGATCCGCGGGTTTGCAGAAAAGACCCCCGGCTATGTGGCGGAGATCCTGACAAAGACCCTGGGCCAGGAGGCTGTCTCCCAGCTTTACTATTACAGCTCCTATGGAAGGAACGACGACTACTGGAGCGCCCAGAGCCTGGTGAGCACCGGCAGTGTGGACCGGCTGCCCAGGATCCCGCTTTATATGGCAGTGACAGCCGTCTATATCCTGGCGGCAGGGCCGGGGCTTTACCTGTATCTGAAAAAGAAGGACCTGAGCCGGTACTACGGAATTTCTGTGGTCATAGCTTCGGCGGCGGCCTCAGCGGTCATCTATCTGCTGGGAACGGGGACCCGGTTCACGTCGGAATTTTATACCCTGGCTACGGTGCTGGATACCTCCGGGGACACGGTGGAGGAGACCACCTTTTTAGATGTGCGGACGCCGGACAGCCGTCCCTTTTCCCTGCGGGTGCCTGCGGAGTATTCCATCACTCCCCTGACCAGATCCAGCCAGTATGAGGAGCAGCCGGTCCAGGCCTTTGACGGAAAACAGGCGGCAGATGTGAGGATCGCCCGGGAGGAGGATGCGGCAGTCCTTTCAGCCAGCCGGTCCAGGGCCTTCGATCCCCGGTATTTTAAGCTGGAATCCAGGGGAGAACGGACGTTTCCCGGAAGGATCGAAGGAGATCTGAGGCTGTTCGAGGGAAAGCTTTCCGGCTATATCAGAAATGACTATGATTTTCCCCTGACCGACAGCGCCGTATTCTTTTACGGACAGGTCTGCCCGCTGGGAGATCTGGAGCCCGGGGAGGTACGGGAGCTTAAAGAGGAGCCTGTGTTAAACTGGCCGGTGAACATGACCTATCTGGCTGCCCAGTGGCTGGTGGAGAGGGATTCGGCCGGGAAGGAGCTGGACGATGAAGAGCTTCTGCGGAATACGGACCGGCGGAGCCTTTACGGCTGGTATCTGGATCAGACCTACGGCGGCGCCTACGTTTCCGGCGCGCGGTTTTCTGCCCTGGGCCCGGAGCAGGGGCTCTGGGAGTGGGTCTCACCCGACGGCCAGGCGGCAGACGGCCAGGTCCTTTATACGCAGGAGCTGGAGATGACCACAGAAAAGGGAGGAAGCGTCTGGAGGAGCGGTCTTTATAATCCCCAGCAGGTGGTCTCCGGGAACATGGGATACGGCAGCGACGGCCTCTCCCTTTATGGAACAGAGCCAGTGACGGTGGAATACTTCCTGGGAACAGACCTGGACGTGGAAAAGGTGGCCTTCACCTTTATCTCTCCGGAATTTTTCAGCGGCGAGGATTTTTATTATATCCGGCCGTTTGAGGGCGAGGCTTGTTTTTACAATAATGAAACGAAGAATTACGACCCGGTGGACCTTTCCGGCGGCGGATTTACGGAAAGCGTGCTGGCGCCTTACCTGTCTGCGGAGAACAGCCTGGTGGTAAAATATACGGCGGAGGAAGGGGACACTTCGGGAGTTACCTCGATGCTGCCGGTGCCAGTGGTGACAGGGAGGAAACGCTGATGTTAAAGATCCATGGCTTAAAAAAGAAATTTGGGAATTTTGAAGCCCTGAGGGGATTGGATATGGAAGTGGAGGAGGGGGCCCTTTACGGATTTGTGGGGCCCAACGGAGCCGGAAAGACCACGGCCATCAAGATCATGGCGGGGCTTTTAAAGCCGGACGAGGGATCGGTGGAGATCTGCGGAAAGGACACTTTAAGGTTCCGGGAGGAGGCAAAGGATCAGTTTGGCTATGTGCCCGATGAGTTTGGCATGTATGACAATCTGAAGGTGCGGGAATATATGGAGTTTTTTGCCTCCTGCTACGGCCTCTCCGGCCTCATGGGCAGAAAGCGGTGTGAGGAGCTTTTAGACCAGGTGAAGCTTTCTGACCGGGCGGACTTTTTTGTGGACAGCCTTTCCCGGGGAATGAAGCAGAGGCTCTGCCTGGCCAGGGCTCTGATCCACGATCCCGGTCTTCTGATCCTGGACGAGCCCACCTCCGGCATGGATCCCAGGACCCGGATGGAATTTAAGGAGATGTTAAAGGAGCTGTGCGCCGAGGGGAAGACCATTCTGGTCAGCTCCCACATCCTTTCGGAGCTGTCCCAGATGTGTACAGACATCGGGATCATCGACGCCGGAAAGATCGTCCTTTCCGGCAACATGGCGGAGATCCTCCAGAAGGTCAATGATTCCAACCCGCTGCTGATCCGGATCTGCGGCGAGAGCCGGACAGCCATCGGGATCTTAAAAAAGGATCCCAGGGTCCAGACCATCGCCATCCGGGACGAGGACATCATCGTCAATTTCCACGGAAACCGGCAGGCAGAGGCAGAGCTTTTATACAGCCTCATGGAGGCGGGGATCCCAGTCAGCGGATTCATCAGAGAGCAGGGAGACCTGGAAAGTATCTTTATGCAGATCACAAGCCATGATAAGGGAAAGGTGGTGCTCAGCAGTGAAGAGTAATCCCGTTTATAAAAGAGAGGTGACGGTCCGGGCACGGAGCTTCCGGATGCCCCTGATCATCCTGGTGTTCAACGGGATCCTGGCGGTGGTGGCGCTGCTAAATATGTATTCGGCAGTGGCCCAGGTGCGGATTTCAGCCTCCGTCCAGTATTCCAGCTTCCTTCAGCTTTACGCCTTTGTGGCGACCCTGGAATTCCTGCTTTTAATGTTTATCATGCCTGCGCTGACCTCCGGCAGCATCAGCGGAGAGCGGGAGCGGCAGACCCTGGAGCTTCTGTTTACCACCAGGATGACGCCGAAGGATATTGTGATGGGAAAACTGTTTTCTGCTTTGAGCCAGCTGATGGTGCTGATCGTATCCAGCTTCCCCATCCTTTTGCTGACCTTTGTATACGGCAGTATGGATCTGATGGACCTGGCGTTTTTAATGGTATGTTTTCTGGTGACGGCGGTCTTCTGCGGCGGTATCGGGATTTTTTCTTCATCGCTGATGCGCCGGTCCACCTTTTCCAATGTGTGTACCTACGGGATCCTTCTGCTGGTGGTGGTGGGCACATATATGTTAAATATTTTTCTTCTTAATATGTCCCAGATGCAGATCGCAGAGGAGATCTACCAGCTGGGAGAGACGCGCCCGGCGGCTTCGTCCGGCAGCGCAGTCTACCTTCTTCTGCTGAACCCCCTGGCTACCTTTGGGGAGATCATGGAAAAGCAGGTGACGGGAGGGATCGCGGACCTGTCCATCCGCCGGTTCCTTGGAAACGGACCGGATAATTTTGTGATCCGTCACTGGATCCCGGTCAGCATACTGGTCCAGACCGTATTTTCTGCCGGGCTGGTACGGGGAGCCGTGTATTTTTTAAATCCTCTGAAAAATGAGAAGAAATAGGAGGGCGCTATGTTTTATATCGGATGCCATTTATCCTGCTCCAAGGGCTTTACAGCCATGGAAAGGGATGCGGAACGGATCGGAGCCACCACGTTCCAGTTTTTCACAAGAAATCCCAGGGGCAGCAGCGTAAAGGCCCTGGACCTGGAGGATATCCGGGAATTTTTAAAGAGAAAGGAAGAAAAGGGGCTGGGGACCCTGGTGGCCCACGCGCCCTATACCTTAAACGCCTGCTCGGCCGATGAAAAGGTCCGGGAGTTTGCCAGGAATACCATGGCCGACGATCTGGAAAGACTGGAGCATACGCCTGGGAACGTTTACAATTTCCATCCGGGAAGCCATGTGAAGCAGGGAACGGAAACCGGGATCCGGCTGATCGCCGAAACGCTGAACGCGATCTTAAAGCCGGAGCAGTCCACCATAGTCCTTCTGGAGACCATGGCCGGAAAGGGCAGCGAGGTGGGAAGCCGGTTTGAGGAGCTTAGGGAGATCCTGGACCGGGTGGAGCTTTCGGAGAAAATGGGAGTCTGTCTGGATACCTGCCACGTCTGGGACGGCGGCTATGATATCGCAGGCGATCTGGACGGGGTCTTAACAGAATTTGACCGGATCGTGGGCTTATCCAGATTAAAGGCTGTCCATTTAAACGACAGCATGAACCCTCTGGGGGCCAGAAAGGACCGTCATGCAAGGATCGGGGAGGGGCACATCGGCCTGGATGCCCTGGTGCGGGTGGTGAACCATCCGGCGCTCCGTGAGCTTCCCTTCTGCCTGGAGACGCCCAATGACCTGGAGGGATATAAAAGAGAGATCGGGCTTCTGCGTTCGCTGAGAACGGAAGGCTGACGGCAGAAAATCCATTGGAAGGAGAAAATAGATCTATGGGAATCATCAAAGCGGCGGCGGATGCCGTAAGAGGCGCTTTTGCAGACCAGTGGCTGGAGGTCATCGAGCCGGGAAACATGGGGGACCAGACTGTTTTTTCTGCTGGAGTTCCCACCCGCAGGGGCCAGAATACAAAGGGGACGCCGGGAGTGGTATCCAACGGCTCCAGGATCCGGGTATACCCCAACCAGTTCATGATGCTGGTGGACGGCGGCCGGGTCGTGGATTACACGGCAGAAGAGGGCTATTACACGGTCAACAATTCCATGGCCCCGTCCTTGTTCAACGGCCAGTTTGGAGAGGCTTTAAAGGAATCCTTTGACCGGATCCGTTTCGGCGGCCAGACCTATGGGGAGCAGAGGGTCTATTATATCAACCTCCAGGAGATCAAGGGCCTGAAGTTCGGTACCAGGACGCCGGTGAACTATTTCGACAGCTTTTATAACGCGGAGCTGTTCCTCAGGGCCCATGGGACGTACTCTGTGAAGATCACAGATCCCTTGAAATTTTACGGGGAAGTGATCCCGAAGAATACGGATCATGTGGAGATGGATGAGATCAACGAGCAGTATCTCAATGAATATATGGAGGCTTTCCAGACGGCCATCAACCAGATGTCTGCCGACGGGATCCGGATCTCCTTTGTGGCCTCTAAAGGCCGGGAGCTGGGCCGGTACATGGCCAATGTCCTGGACGAGGAATGGAACCAGCTGCGCGGCATGGAGATCCAGGCCGTGGGCATCGGAAGCATCTCCTACGACGAGGAATCCCAGAAGCTGATCAACTTAAGGAACCGGGGCGCCATGTTAAGCGATCCGTCCATCCGGGAGGGATACGTCCAGGGACAGATCGCTGAGGGCTTAAATGCGGCCGGCTCCAATCCCAACGGCAGCCTGGCCGGATTCATGGGCATGGGGATCGGAATGCAGAGCGGGGGAAGCTTCATGGGCGCAGCCTCGGCAGCCAACACAAGACAGATAGAGATGATGAACCAGGGAAGAAACGGGATGTACGGCCAGGGAGCAAGGCCCAATGCAGGAGGAGGCCAGAACGGGCCTGCCGGGCAGACCTGGACCTGCGCCTGCGGCAGCGTGAATACGGGAAAATTCTGTCCCGAATGCGGCTCTCCCAGACCTGCGCCCGCAGCCTGGACCTGTACCTGCGGCGCTGTGAACACGGGGAAATTCTGCTCTGAGTGCGGAAGACCAAGACAGTAGAGACGGAGGATGAGAGCATATGGCGCTGATGTCTTATAAATGTCCCAACTGCGGCGGCGGCCTGGTCTTTGATCCGGATTCCCAGAAATTCCAATGTGAATACTGCCTTTCAGAGTTCACAGAGGAGGAAATGAAGCGGATGGAGGAGGCGTCCGCTTTTCCCGCAGAGGAAGAGAAGGCTGTTTTGGAAGAGGAAGGGACGGCTCCCCAGGAAGGGGACTCGTCCCAGTCTCCGGAAACCGGGGAGGCGGCCGTTTACACCTGTCCCAGCTGCGGGGCCCAGATCGTCACGGACGCCACCACGGCAGCTTCCTTCTGCTATTACTGCCATAACCCGGTGGTCTTTTCCGGCCGCCTTTCAGGAGACCATATGCCGGACTTTGTCATCCCCTTTGCCATAGATAAAAAGGAGGCCACATCCCGCTTCTTAAGCTGGATCGGAAAAAAGAAGTTTGTGCCGGGGGATTTTTTCTCCAGGGACCAGATCGAAAAGCTGTCGGGGATCTACTTCCCTTACCTCATATACAGCTGCCAGGTGGACGGCCAGGCAGAGGCGGAAGCGGAAGAACAGCGCACCTGGGTCTCCGGCAGGACCCGGTACACAGAGCATAAAAGGTACCAAGTGGAACGGGCGGGTACACTGGAAGTTAAAAATTTAACAAGAAATGCTTTAAAAAAGAGCAATAAGGAGCTGGTGGAGGGAGTCCTGCCCTTTGATATGGAAAAGCTCCTGCCCTTCCAGATGGGGTATCTCTCTGGTTTCCAGGCGGAAAGGCGGGACATGGACGGGGAGAGCTTTGCAGGCGAGGCGGAGCAGGAGGTAAAGCAGTATACCCTGGACCGGCTCCGGTCCTCCATGGATACATACAGCAGCGTGCGTATAAAAGATTCCTCCATGGAGATCCGGGATCCCCGGTGGCAGTACGCCCTTCTGCCGGTATGGGTCATGACCTATGGCCACAGGGCCGGAGGAAAAACGTACTATTTTGCCATGAACGGCCAGACCGGAAAGATCTGGGGACGGCTGCCGGTGGATAAAAGGAAGCTGGCGGGGCTGTTCTTCGGCGTATTTTTCCCGGTGTTTGCAGCGCTTATGATCGGAGGGTGGTTTCTGTGAGGATGAAAAAATGGATGGGAGTCCTGGGCATGGCGGCGTTTATGGCCGTTGGGATCCCTGGGAATGCCGGGAGCGGACTGAGTATGACCGCCCAGGCCGCGGGCTCCGGGGAGATGGCAGGAAACGTCAGGGTCTTTGACCAGGCGGATCTTTTTCTGGAGGAAGAGGAAAAAGAGCTCCAGCAGGCCATCGACGCCCTCCGGGAAAAGATGGATATGGATGCGGCGGTGGTGACCGCAGAGGAAAATCCCGGTTCTGCCCAGGCCTATGCGGACGATTTTTATGAGGCCCACGGCTTTGGTACGGGAAGCGGCCACGACGGGGCGCTTCTATTGATCGACATGGACAACCGGGAGCTGTGTATCTCCACAGAAGGGAAGATGGTGCGGTATCTGACGGACAGCCGGATCGAAGCGGTGCTGGACGACATGTACGGCTATGCCGCAGCCGGAGACTATTACCAGGCAGCCGGAGCGTTTATGGAGGATCTGGAGGTCTGCTACGACAACGGGATCGCCGCGGACCAGTATAATTACGACTCGGAGACTGGAAAGATCAGCCGCTACCGGTCGGTGCGCTGGTATGAGGCCCTGTTTGCCCTGGCGGCTGCGGCTGCCTGCGGCGGCTTTGCCGTCCTGGGCGTTGTGAGAGAGTACAATATGCGGGATGAGGAAAGCCGGATGGAGGCCAATTTTAAGCTTTCCTACCGGAAGGACAGCGCCTTCCGTATGGGGAGCCGGGTGACGGATCTTCTGATCGGAAGCTATGTGACCCAGCAGGTCATTGCCTCCCAGGACCACCGCAGCAGCGGAAGGAGCGGCGGAGGCAGGAGCCTTTCCTCCGGCGGCCGCAGCACCACCCACCGGTCCTCCAGCGGAAGAAGCCATGGAGGCGGGAGCAGAAAATTTTAAAAGCAGGAAAGAGAGGAACAGGGATATGACGATCATGGTAATGGACGGCCAGGGCGGCCGCATGGGAAAAAGCGTGGTGGAACAGATCCGGAAACGGTTTCCGGAGGACGAGATCCTGGCCATCGGCACCAACAGCATCGCCACTGCCGCCATGCTGAAGGCCGGGGCGGACGCCGGAGCCACAGGAGAGAACCCGGCCATTGTGGGGAGCCGGAGGGCGGATATCATCATCGGGCCCATGGGCATCGTCATCGCCGATTCCCTAATGGGGGAGATCACGCCGGACATGGCAGTGGCCCTGGGCCAGAGCCAGGCGAAAAAGGTGCTGATCCCGGTGAACCGGTGCCAGCATTTTGTGGTGGGCTGCCAGGATCTGCCCCTGGGCGATTATGTAAAGCTGGTGGTGGAGCAGGTGGAGGCCATTAAGCGGGGAGACTGCTAAGGGGCTTTATCCCTCCGGCTCCCGCTGGTCATAGACCCGTTCCCATTCCTTTGTCCCCTCCACCTTTGCCACCTGGCTCTGGTTCATCCGCAGGAATTTTACCAGCTCATAACAATCGATCCAGATCTCGTTGTTCCCTTCCTTCTGGGATTCATCGAAGATCAGCTGGAGGCCGAAATGGAGATGGGGCGTGTCGATGTTGTTGGTGTTTTCCGTGGAGCTGTATCCGGTGCGGCCCAGGTAGCCGATCACATCTCCGGCAGTGACCACGCTGCCTTCTGAGAGACAGCTCTGGTAGGGATAATTTTTTCTCAGATGGGCGTAGTAATAATACCGTTTTTTATCGAAGCTGCGGATGCCGATGCGCCAGCCGCCGTACTGGTTCCAGCCCAGGGCCTCCACGGTGCCGGATTCCACGGCGATGATGGGAGTCCCCACCTGGCCCATCATGTCGTGGCCCAGATGGCGGCGCTTGTAGCCGTAGGAGCGGGAAACGCCGAAGTCGTCATAGTCGCTGTATGGGAAGTCTCTGGCGATGGGGGAAAAGGCCTTGAGCCCGTATTTGGTGACCCAGGTCCCGGATGGATCCCCGGATCCAGTCTCTTCCGTGGAAGCCTGCTCCGGTCCGGCTGTTTCTGGCGTGGCCTCTTCCGGTCCTGCCTCCTGTTCAAAATAGCCCACCATGCCGCCCAGGACTGCGCCGTAGGCTTCTTTATAATAGGGATAATATTTCAGGCCCTCTGCCAGCGTATCCATGGATGTGCCGTTTTTTAAGGCTTCGGCCAGGGAATCCAGATCGGCCTGGCGGAACCTGGAAAAATCGCCGCCGTACCGCGCGCCTAAAAATGCCAGGAGCTGGATCCAGTCCAGGTGGACCGGAGCCTGACAGGTGTTGATATCCAGGCGGAAGGCCTTTTCCATGACCTCTGCCGGGACGGTGAAATCCACCCAGCGGATGAAGTCCTTTTCCTTTTCTTCCCCAGGGGGCGCGCTGTCGTCCTGTTCTGAAAGGAAATACGTCTCCGAGGCTGCTTCCCGGCTTTTTAAGCCCAGGGAAAGGGTGAGAAAGGACAGGACCAGAAGCTGTATCACGATGATGACAGACGCTTTTGTTATATGGAACGGTTTCATGGCATACACTCTCCTCCAGGGATTTGCGGGGCAGAGTTCCCGGCCCTGATGCAGAACGGGAGGGAACGCCCCGCAGACATTATATGGGGACAGGCCGGAGAATATGCCGGTTGTCAGGAAAAATGAATTGTGCTATGATAGGGCGTAGCAGGAGGAACCGGCGGCAGGAACGCGGGACTCCCGGAAAGGACGGAAGGAACAATGAAAAAACTGGAAGATTATGTGATCAGCATCCCGGATTTTCCCAGTCCCGGGATCATTTTCAGGGATGTGACATCCATTTTACAGGATGGAGAGGGCCTTCATCTGGCCATTGACCAGCTCCTGGAAATGGTAAAGGATGTGGATTTTGATGTGATCGTGGGAGCCGAGTCCCGTGGCTTTATTTTCGGGATGCCCGTGGCTTATGAGCTCCACAAGCCCTTTATCCTGGCAAGAAAGCCGGGAAAGCTGCCGCGGGAGACGGTTTCTATGGATTATGAGCTGGAATACGGCACAGGGACCATCGAGATGCACGCAGATTCCATTAAACCCGGCCAGAAGGTGGTCATCATCGACGATCTGATCGCCACCGGAGGCACGGTGGAGGCCATTGCAAAGCTGGTGGAAAAGCTGGGCGGCCAGGTGGTGAAGATCTGCTTCATCATGGAGTTAGCGGGCCTCAAGGGCCGGGAAAAGCTGGCTGGCTATGATGTGGAATCAGCCATTATCTATGAAGGAAAATAACGTGTAAAAGCAGCGGGACGGGCTGGAGGAGCGCAGGAGGAAAGCGCCCCCGGCCCGTATTCTGTACCCATAAGGGACATCGTGGAAAGGAAGGATAAGGATGCGGGAGATCGTTTTTAAAATGGAACGGCCCGGCCTGGTGGAGGAGGGCCAGACCGTGGAGGTGAGCGAGTCGGTGTCGCCGGTGAACGTCAACTATATGATCGAGCCGGCGGTGGCCATGTCGGGGCTTTTTAAGTTTAACGAGCGGTTAAAAAGCCGCCAGGGCGTGGTAAAAAAGATCGTGGAAAACGACCGGGGCTTTTATGTGACCGTGGAATTTGACGAGTGATCCGGCCTTTTGTGGAACAGCAGCAAAAATAGAAGATATCCGGTGCAGACCAGCCCGATCTGGAGGACGGTGCCGAAAAAGGGAGGCAGGCTGCCGGGAAGGGGCAGCGGATCCGGGAATAGGGAGAAGATCCCCAGGGCTGACGCCAGGCAGAACGAGGGCTTTACGATCACCGCCCAGGCGTTGGGAGCATACCGGACCAGCCTTCTTAAGGAGTACAGATGAAGGAGGGAGAGGACCAGCTCTCCGGCCAGCATACCCCAGAGGCAGGCACGGATCCCGGCCCGGGGGATCCCGAAAAACACAAAGGCCAGGCGCACCAGCAGGGAGACCAGGTTGTGGAGAAAGGTAACGGAGGTCTTTCCCAGGCCGTTTAATACGCTCCCCATGGTGGTGGACAGATAAAGGAAGGGACAGAGCCAGGCCAGGATGGAGATGAAGCTTCCGGCCTCGGCGCTCTTAAACACCTGGAGCCCCAGGGAATCTCCAAAGGATGTGAAGATCCCGATGCACAGGACCCCCATATAGGCGCTGTACCGGAAGGACAGGGCGATATTTTTCAGGATCCCGGAGCGGTTTCCCAGGGACTGGTGACGGGCCACCGAAGGCAGGAGGACCACTGCCAGAGAGTTTATGATGGCCGAGGGGAACATGACAAAGGGCAGGGCCATTCCTGTGAGGACACCATAGACGCTTAAGGCCTGGGACCGGGAAAGGCCGGAAAGCTCCAGGCGGACGGGGATCAGAATGGCCTCCAGGCTCTGGAGAAGGTTCATGACCAGCCGGTTGCCCATGAGGGGCAGGGCCATGGCCAGGAGCGGGGCTGCGGCTGTGAGGACAGAAGAGGGGGCGGGGCGTCCGGAAACGGATGGCCCGTCTTTTTTCCTATTTCCAAAAAGAAGAAAGGAAAGCAGCGTAAAAAGGGCGGAGCCGGCCTCCCCGGCCACCAGGCCGGCCACAGCCGCCAGGACCGTCACCGGCCTCCCCTGTTCCTCCCAGATCCTGGCAATGAGAAAGACGGTGAAGATGCGGATGCACTGCTCCACCATCTGGGAAAGGGCCGGGACCTGTACCTTTTCTTTTCCGTAATACCAGCCGCATAAGCAGGCATGGACGGACGTGCACGGAATGGCCAGGGCCATGGCCGGGAGCAGGGGCGCGCACCGGGGCTCCATCAGTACCTGGGACGCCAGGAAGCCGGAGAAGCGGATGATGACGGCAGCCAGTCCCAGGGCCAGTGAAAAGGAGATGATAAATCCGGCAAGGAGAGTCCTTCCAGCCCGGTCCCGGTCGGCAGCGGTGAAACGGGAGATGGCCGTCTGGATGGAACCGGCGCAGATGGAAAAACAGATGCCGTAGATGGGAAAGACCATCTGGTAAACGCCCAGGCCCTCGGCTCCGATGGTGCGGGACAGGAAGATACGGTAAAAGAATCCCAGGATCCTGGAGGCAATGCCGGTCAGGGTAAGGAGGAGGGCTCCGGCCGCCAGGGTATGGTTTTTGAAATAAGAGTGCATGGGGCGCTCCGCGAGGAGAAGATTTGCCACAGTATATGTGAAAATGATTCTCGATATTATTATTTTTTTCTTAAATCTGCCAATATCAGTTGAAAAAACCAGAGAGTATCATATATAATGTAGGATAGCCTCCGGAAACGGGGGCAGAAATAAAAAATATAGAGTAGATGAGGCTTTTAACCTGTATTTACGGAAAGGCGGATTTATGAAGAAGGTAATTTATCTTGACAACGCAGCCACCACCCGGGTGCGCCCGGAGGTCGTGGAGGCGATGCTCCCGTATTTTACGGAGCACTATGGAAATCCCTCTTCGGTGTACGATTTTTCCACACCGTGCAAAAAGGCAATGGCCCACACAAGAGAAGTGATCGCAGGATCCCTGGGTGCCAGTGAAAATGAGATCTATTTCACCAACGGCGGCACCGAAGCCGATAACTGGGCGTTAAAGGCGGCGGCTGAGGCCTACGCTTCCAAGGGGAAACACATTATCACAACACAGATCGAGCACCATGCTGTCCTCCACACCGGCCAGTATCTGGAAAAGCTGGGATATGAGGTAACGTATCTTCCGGTGGATGAGAACGGAGTTGTCAGCGTGGACGCGTTAAAAAAGGCGGTCCGTCCGGATACGATCCTGATCTCCGTGATGTTCGCCAATAATGAGATCGGTACCATCGAGCCCATCCGGGAGATCGGCGAAGTGGCAAAGGAGCACGGCATCCTGTTCCATACGGACGCGGTCCAGGCCTACTGCCACGAGCCCATCAACGTGGATGAGCTTCATATCGACATGCTCAGCGCCAGCGCCCACAAGTTCAACGGCCCCAAGGGCGTGGGCTTCCTTTATATCCGGAAGGGGCTGAAGCTTCGATCCTTTATCCACGGCGGCGCACAGGAGAGAAAGCGCCGGGCCGGTACGGAAAACGTGCCGGGGATCGTGGGGCTTGGAAAGGCTGTGGAGCTTTCCCTGGCTTCCATGGAAGAAAATAAGAAAAAAGAGACAGAGCTCCGGGATCATCTGATCCATAGGGTCATGACGGAGATCCCTTATGTACGGCTCAACGGCCACCCGTCCCAGAGACTGTCCAACAATGCCAACTTTTCGTTCCAGTTTATTGAAGGAGAATCTCTTCTGATCATGTTAGACATGGCCGGGATCTGCGGCTCCTCCGGTTCGGCATGCACCTCCGGGTCCCTGGATCCGTCCCATGTGCTTTTAGCCATCGGACTGCCTCATGAGATCGCCCACGGCTCCCTCCGTCTGACCTTAGGGGAAGAGACCACCATGGAGGATATCGACTATACGGTGGACCAGCTGAAACGGATCGTGGAGCGGCTCCGCTCCATGTCGCCCCTTTACGAGGACTTTGTAAAGAGCAGAGAAAAGAAGGAAAACCAGTAAAACAGGAGAGAAAAGGAGAAAATATATGTATTCAGATAAAGTAATGGACCATTTTGAGCATCCGAGAAACGTGGGAGAGATCGAAAACGCCAGCGGCGTGGGAACTGTGGGAAATGCCAAATGCGGAGATATCATGCGGATCTACTTAGATATCGACGATGCGACCCATATGATCCGGGACTGCAAATTCAAGACTTTTGGCTGCGGTGCGGCTGTGGCCACCAGCAGCATGGCCACCGAAATGGTAAAGGGAAAGACCATCGAGGAGGCCATGCAGGTGACCAATAAGGCGGTGATGGAGGCTCTGGACGGTCTTCCGCCGGTGAAGGTACACTGCTCTCTGCTGGCGGAGGAGGCGATCCATGCGGCCCTGTGGGATTATGCAGAGAAGCACGGAATCAAGATCCAGGGTCTGGAAAAGCCCAAGTCTGATATCAGCGAGCACGATGAGGACGAGGAATATTAAGGAATGGGAAAAAAGGTAGTAGTAGGCATGTCCGGCGGCGTCGATTCTTCGGTCGCCGCCTGCCTTTTAAAGAAGCAGGGCTACGATGTGATCGGAGTGACCATGCAGATCTGGCAGGATGAGGATCCGGAGGAGACAGCGGAAAACGGGGGCTGCTGCGGCCTGACCGCCGTGGAGGACGCCCGGAAGGTGGCCTGGAGCCTGGGGATCCCGTATTATGTGATGAATTTCCGGAAGGAATTCAAGGCTGCGGTGATGGATTACTTTGTGGAAGAGTATCTTCACGGGAGGACGCCCAATCCATGCATTGCCTGCAACCGGTATGTGAAATGGGAGGCCCTTTTGTCCAGGAGCCTGGAGATCGGGGCGGATTATATCGCCACGGGCCATTATGCCCGGATCCTTAAGCTGCCCAACGGCCGGTATACGGTGAGGAATTCCGTGACGGCCCAGAAGGACCAGACGTATGCCCTTTATAACCTGACCCAGGACCAGCTTGCGCGGACTCTGATGCCGGTGGGGGACTTCACAAAAGAGGAGATCCGCCAGATGGCAGAGGACATGGGGCTTCCCGTGGCAAAGAAAAAGGACAGCATGGAGATATGCTTTATCCCGGATAACGACTACGCGGCCTTCATCCAGCGGTCGGCCGGAGAGGTGCCGGGAGCCGGAAACTTTGTGGATAAGGAAGGGAAGATCCTGGGACGCCACAAGGGGATCACCCACTATACGGTGGGCCAGAGAAAGGGACTGAACCTTTCCATGGGCCATCCCGTATTCGTCACCGGGATCCGTCCGGAAACCAACGAGGTGGTCATCGGGGAAGGGGACGATGTGTTTTCCGATTTCCTGGTCTGCGGCGGGCTCAACTGGATGGCGGAAGACGGCCTTCACGGTGAGGAGCGCCGAGTCATGGCCAAGATCCGTTACAGCCATAAGGGCGCGCCCTGCCTGATCCGGGAACGGGAGGACGGGACCGTGGAATGCCGGTTTGAAACGCCCCAGCGGGCCATCACCCCGGGACAGGCCGTAGTATTTTATGAAAATGATCATATATTCGGAGGAGGGACCATCCTGTGAAAGAACGTATAAAAGGGCGGAAACTCCTCCGCCTGTTTCTGGTGTGCGTCCTGGGGACGGCTCTTCTTTCCGGCTGCGGCGGCATGAACCGGTACCAGACCATGGAGCTGGAAACAGAAACGGAAGCGGCTTCCGGGACAGAGGATATGACCGTCATCACCATGGGAGAGACAGCGGCAGAAGAGGACGGGACAGAGGCCGTGGAGAGCAGCCCGGAGGAAGCGGCAGCAGCAGAACCGGAGACGGAAAAGTACCAGCCTGTGGATGAGACCGTGGTGGTAAAGGCGGACCTTTTAAATGTGAGAAAAGAGGACCGGGCCGACGCCAGGATCTACGTCCAGTTAAAGAATGGGGAAAAGCTCCGGCGGATTGGCTATAACGAAGAGTGGAGCCAGGTGGAGTATGACGGCAAGACCGCCTATGTGGCCTCGGATCTGGTAGAGGTATGGATAGAGGAGACGGATGCCCCGGAAGCAGAACCCCAGACGGCAAAAGACAGTTCTGCGGAACCCCAGGCGGGGCCGGAGGGCGCACCCGGAAGCTCCGGGGAAGATCCCCAGCCGGCTGTGGATGGAGCCGGAGCGGTTCCGGCAGATGCATCCGGCCGGGCGGCTGAGGCCCAGGCAGAGGTGCCCTGGAATGGCCATACGGTGGCCATTGACGCCGGACACCAGGCCAAGCCCAATGCAGAAAAGGAGCCCATCGGCCCAGGCTCTGAAACCATGAAGGCCAAAATGCCCCAGGGCGGCGTGGGGGCCGTATCCGGCGTAAAGGAATATGAGCTGACCCTGACGCTGGCAAAAAAGCTGGAGAAGGAGCTGAAGGCCAGGGGCTACCATACGGTGATGATCCGTACCGGACATGACGTAAACTTAAGTAATTCCCAGCGGTCAGCTATGGCCAACGACAGTGAGGCGGAGATCTTCATCCGGCTCCATGCCAATTCCATGGAAAACTCCAGCGTTTACGGCGCTCTGGGGATGTGCATGACGGCCCAGAACCCCTATAACGCGGAGCTCCACGACCAGAGCTACCGGCTGGCCAAGTCCATCATCGACAACATCTGCGCCCAGACGGGAACGAAAAACCGCGGGGTCCAGGAGGTGGACAATTCCGGCGAGATCAACTGGAGCCAGATCCCGGTGGCTGTGGTGGAAGCGGGATTTTTAAGCAATCCCGACGAGGACCGGTGGCTTCAGGACGAAAGCTACCAGGATAAGCTGGTGGCCGGGATCGCGGCGGCTGTGGATTCGTATTTCGGGGGAGCTGCAGAATAAAAAATGAAAAAAATTCGATTTTCCACTACACAAAAGAAGAAATATCGTGTATAATAGGGAACAGCGGTCTGGAGACTCCGGGCCGTCTGTCCCATAAGTATACGGAGACGTAGCGAAGCGGTCGTAACGCGGCGCACTCGAAATGCGTTTGCCGGCTAATACCCGGCACGTGGGTTCGAATCCCACCGTCTCCGCTGAAGCCCTTGAAGATCAAGGGTTTTTTTATTTGCAGCATGGAAAAGCCTTCCTTAATTGGGATACATACCGGATGCTGTGTGCAGCTCCATGCCGTCTTCAATGAGGACTGCGGCAGCTGTCTGCCAGCTCCAGGCGATGGACTAAGGGGCAGACAGGCTGCCAGGGATGAAAGTTTATTCTGTACATACCTATACAGGGTATAAATGGCGCTTTTGGGCATAAAACGGTGCTTTTTTCTCCAATACCCAAAAAATCGGGAGATTTTGGGCATAGAAGGGAAGGTTTATGCGCTGCTGCCCAAAAATCTGGATCTTTAAGGAAAATCTGGCGGTTTTCCCCGGAATTTTGGGTCTATCTGGAAAAAACTGCCGTATATGCCCAAAGCCCTGGGGCCAGGCAGACGGCAGGACCGGATGCTGAGAATTTCACGCTCCAGAACCGATCCCGACACAGCCATTATGTATCGGAAAACAGAACCTGCGAAAACAGCTATGACAGCCGCCAATCGGCACCGTCATAGCTGTTTTTATGGGGTATCAGTCCAGGATCCGGAAGAAATCCACGGTCCGCTGGATCTTTTTCATCAGTGTGTCGAACATCTGGGGAGTTAAGGACTGGGCTCCGTCGCAGAGAGCCTTCTCCGGATCATTATGGACCTCGATCATCAGACCGTCGGCTCCGGCGGCAATGGCTGCCAGGGCCAGGGGCTCTACCATGAATCGGATCCCGGATGCATGGCTGGGATCCACGATCACCGGCAGATGGGTCTTCTGCTTTAACATGGGAATGGCGGAGATATCCAGGGTATTTCTGGTGGAGGTCTCAAAGGTGCGGATTCCCCGCTCGCAGAGGATGACGTTTTCGTTTCCTCCGGCCATGATGTACTCGGCGCTCATTAAAAGCTCGTCCAGGGTGTTGGCCAGGCCGCGCTTTAAAAGGATGGGCTTCCGGATCTTTCCCAGCTCCTTTAAAAGCTCGAAGTTCTGCATATTCCTGGCTCCCACCTGGATCACGTCCACATCTTCAAAAAGAGGAAGGTGCTCGGCGCTCATGATCTCTGTGACCACTGGGAGTCCCGTGGCTTTTTTTGCCTCCAGAAGAAGATCCAGGCCCTGCTCATGGAGTCCCTGGAAGGCATAGGGGGAGGTCCTGGGCTTGAAGGCCCCTCCCCGTAAAAGACGGGCTCCGGAGCACTTTACATCCTCGGCCACCTGGGTGATCTGCTCTCTGGTCTCGATGGAGCACGGACCGGCAATGACCTGGAAGTGCCCGCCGCCGATCTTCTGGCCGCAGACATTCACCACAGTATTTTCCGGGTGCATGGACCGGCTGGCCTTTTTATAGGGCTCCCGGATCCGGCGTACATCCTCTACCACGTCCATGGCCTTCAGCCAGTCCTCATGGATCGATGTGGTGTCGCCGATGAGGCCGATGAGGGAGGTTTGGGTTCCCTGGGAAAGATGGAGCTTAAAGCCCTTGTGTTCAAGCTCCTGCTTCAGGATCTCTACTTTCTCCGGATTGGCATTTCGTTTTAAGATAATGATCATATTCGTTTTCCTCCTGGTTGAAATTCCTATGACATGAAAAAACCGGCGTCTGCTGGGAATGCAAACACCGGCTCCTGGTTTTCGGAAATCTTTAAGAGAAATCGGGAGAGGTTTGTTTTCCGCAGCAAAAGCAGTCCGCGCTATAATAATAACCCGGAAAAGAATAGAAGAAATAATAAGAAGCGTTCCATGCGGTATTCTTCATGATCTGCTGCGTCCTTTCTGAAATCTCATGTTCTGGAAACCATCATACAGCGGATGGTCCCTTTTGTCAACAGAAAATTTAATTGTTTAAAGCGTAACGGTTTTAAGTGAGAGAGACCATGCTGGAAACAATATCCACACACTTCTGGATCCCCAGCCGTCCGCTGTTTAAGCAAAGATCGTAATTCTTCGGCTTTCCCCATTCATTGCCGCTGTAATACTGGTAGTAATCCCGGCGCTTCTGGTCGATGGTACGGATCCTTGCTTCCATTTTTTTTACATCCACAGTCTCATCCTGTTCCAGGGAGAGCAGCCGTTCCACCCGCTTTTTTAAGCTGGAGCAGATGAACACGGAGAACGAGTCTTCCACGATCACATCCGAGCAGCGTCCGATGATGACACAGGGGCCCAGACTGGCCATTTTTTTGATGATCCGGGACTGGATCACAAAGAGCTGGTCAGAAACGGGCACCTCATAGGTGGAAGAGAAGGGATCGATCACGGCGTATTGGTAGTCGATCCGTTCTTTATGGCCGATCACTTCATCATTGGCATGGAAGATTTCCTCGGAGATATTGCTGTCTTCGGCGGCCATGGAGATGATCTCTTTATCATAAAAAGGAATCCCCAGCTTTTTTGCAAGGCGGTAGCCGATCTCCCGTCCGCCGCTGCCGAATTCCCGGCTGATGGATATGACTTTGCTCATAATTTTGCCTCCCTTTTTGATATAGTATCCCTATCATACCATACTTTCTGCCAATTTCCAACAATTCTCTTTTTTTTCCAGAGGTTTTCGTGTATCATAGGAGGAAAAACAGGAGGTGTACTATGACTCTGACCCAGCTTCGCTATGTGATCGCCGCCGCCGACACAGGCTCCATGAACGAGGCGGCAAAAAAGCTCTTTATTTCCCAGCCCAGTCTGTCCCAGGCCCTCAGAGAGCTGGAAAAGGAGATCGGGATCGAGATATTTTTAAGAAATAACCGGGGCGTGATCCTGACAGAGGAGGGCAAAGAGTTCCTGGGATACGCAAGGCAGGTGACAGAGCAGTATGAGCTGATGGAGTCCCGGTACGTGGAAAAGAAGGACGTGAAGAAGAAATTTGCCGTCAGCATGCAGCATTATACCTTTGCGGTCAGTGCCTTCATCGGGATGGTGAAGCAGTTTGGCATGGAGGAATACGAGTTTGCAGTGCGGGAGACCACTACCTATGAAGTGATTGAGGATGTGAAAAACTTCCGGAGCGAGATCGGGATCCTTTATGTCAATGAATTCAATAAGCGGGTGCTTTATAAGCTGTTTTCCACCATGGATCTGGAATTTGAGCTGCTGATGGATTGCGGCGTATATGTATATATGTGGAAGGGCCATCCCCTGGCTGGGAGAACGAGGATCTCCATGGAGGACCTGGAGCCGTATCCCTGCCTTTCCTTTGAGCAGGGCCAGTATAATTCCTTCTATTTTGCGGAGGAGGTCCTCAGTACCTATGATTACAAACGCTCCATTAAGGTCAGTGACCGGGCCACCATTTTAAACCTGATGGTGGGCCTCTGCGGCTATACCCTTTGCTCCGGCATCATCTGTGAGGAGCTCAACGGCTCCGATTACTGTGCAGTCCTTCTGGAAGGGGAGGAGACCATGACCATCGGATATCTGAAACGGAAAGGGGCAGCCTTAAGTCCCCTGGGGCAGAAATATCTGGAGGAGCTGGAGAAGGTCCTGGTATAGAACAACTTGATATAGGAAAAACCTTTAACAAGACGTATTTTTTCTATATTAGACAGGGACGCATTTTTGTGATAGCATACCTTCATTACAGAAAATGACTAAAGGCAGGCAGAAGATATGAAGATCACAGAAATCTTATCCCAGGAAAAACCAGTTCTTTCCTTTGAAGTGTTCCCTCCCAAAAAAGAGAGCGCATATGAGATCGTGGAGCAGGCGGCGGTGGAGATCGCCAGGCTTTCCCCGTCGTTTATGAGCGTCACCTATGGGGCCGGCGGCGGCACCAGCCAGTATACGGCGGACCTGGCGGCCTGCCTGGCGAAAAAATACGGAGTCACGTCCATGGCCCATCTGACCTGTGTTTCCTCCACCAGGGAGCATGTGATGGGCGTGGTGGAACGGCTCAGGGAAAACGGGATAGAAAACATCCTGGCGCTCCGGGGGGATATCCCTTCGGACGGTCATGTGGAAAAGGATTACAGCCACGCCAGTGACCTGGCGGCAGAGCTGGCGGCCATGGGAGATTTCTGCATCGGCGGCGCCTGCTATCCAGAGGGCCATCCCGAATCGAAGAATAAAGCAGAGGACATCCGGTATCTGAAGGAAAAGGTGGACGCAGGCTGCAGCTTCCTGACGACCCAGATGTTTTTTGACAACGATCTGTTCTACAACTTCCTTTACAGGATCCGGGAGGCTGGGATCGCCGTGCCGGTGGTGGCCGGGATCATGCCGGTAACAAACGCAAAGCAGATGAAACGGATCCTCAGCATGTCCGGAACGGTCCTTCCCACCCGTTTTAAAATGCTGTTAGACAGGTTCGGGGACGATCCGGCGGCCATGAAGCAGGCGGGCGTCGCCTATGCCGTATCCCAGATCATCGATCTGGTGGCCAACGGGATCCATGCCATCCATATCTATTCCATGAACAAGCCGGATGTGGCGGAGCAGATCAAGAGCAGCTTATCGGAGATCCTGGTATGATGGAGGACGGGGTCCGCAGGAGCGAGGTGTTCCGGTATCTGGGATATGGGAACCGGGTCCCGGATGAGGAAACAGGAGAACTGGCAGAGGAATGTATAAAAGAGCTCCTGCGGGTATCAGAAGAGCGGATCTGTGTACGGGAGTTTCCGGTGACGGTGCGGGACGGGAGCCTGGACTGCGGCTGTTTCCAGACCTCCAGCAGAAGTCTTTTAAAGAACCTGGGCGGCTGCGCCCGGGTTCTTGTGATGGCGGCGACCCTGGGGACGGGAGTGGACCGGCTGCTCCTTAAGTACGGGAAGCTTTTTATGGCCAGGGCTGTGGTCATGCAGGCGGCAGCAGCGGCTCTGATCGAGGAGGTCTGTGACAGGAATTTTGAGTCCTGGCGAAAGGAATATGAGGAAAAGGGGCTTTACCTGCGGCCAAGATTTTCTCCGGGCTACGGAGATTTCCCGTTAAGCGTCCAGAAGGACCTTCTGGGAGGGCTGGAGGCCGGGAAGCGCCTGGGGATCACTCTGACAGAGGGAGGCCTTATGATGCCGTCCAAATCCGTGACGGCGGTGATCGGGATCAGTCCGGTAAAGGGCTTCTGCCGGACAGAAGGGTGCGAGGCATGTGAAAAAAAGGACTGTCTGTACAGGAGGAGCCTGGGACAGGGAAGGGAGACGTAAAGACAGATGGATATCAGGGATGAACTGAAGCGGAGGCGGATCTTTTTTGACGGAGGCATGGGGAGCATGCTCCAGGAGCGGGGACTTCTGCCGGGAGAGCTGCCGGAGACATGGAACCTTTCTCATCCGGAGGCCGTGAAGGAGATCCACCTGGAATACTTAAGGGCCGGGGCCGATGTGGTGACAGCCAATACCTTTGGGGCCAACGGGTTCAAATATAAGAAAGACGAAGGATACAGCCTGGGATCCATTGTAACGGCGGGCGTTTCCCTGGCAAAGGAGGCTGTAAAGGAGGCCGGGCATGGATATGCGGCCCTGGATCTGGGGCCCACGGGGCGGCTTCTGGCCCCCTGCGGGGATCTGGATTTCGAGGATGCGTGTAAGGCGTATAAAGAGGTGGTGGAGGCCGGAGTCCGGGCAGGAGCCGATCTGATCGTCATTGAGACCATGGGAGACAGCTATGAGTTAAAGGCAGCGGTGCTGGCAGCCAAGGAGGTCTCATCCCTTCCGGTGTTCGCCACAGTGACTCTGGACGAAAAGGGGAAAATGCTCACGGGAGGAACGGTGGAAACGGCGGCCGCCCTCCTGGAGGGGCTGGGAGCGGACGTCATAGGCCTGAACTGTGGTCTGGGCCCGGTCCAGCTGCTGCCGTTCATGAAGCATTTAAGGAGCGTCTCATCCCTTCCTTTGATGGTAAATCCCAATGCCGGCCTTCCCAGGAGCGAGAACGGGCGGACCGTGTATGACATCGATGCCTGCGGCTTTGCCCAGGCCATGAAGGCCATGGCGGAATGCGGAGTTTCGGTCCTTGGCGGCTGCTGCGGGACCACGCCGGAGCATATCCGGAGACTTAGAGAGGTCTGCGGTCCGCTTCCTCTGCTTCCGGTGGAAAAAAAGGACCGGACGGTGGTCTCCTCTTACGGGCAGGCGGTGATCCTGGGCGAAAGGCCTGTGATCATAGGAGAGCGGATCAACCCCACGGGAAAACCCAGGCTTAAGCAGGCCCTGAAGGACCGGGATATGGCGTATATCCTGAACATGGCCGCCTCCCAGGAGGAGAATGGGGCGGATATCCTGGACGTGAACGTGGGACTTCCCGGCCTCGATGAGACGGCAGTGATGACAGAGACCGTAAGAGAGCTCCAGAGCGTAACAGATCTGCCGCTGCAGATCGATACCTCAGACGTAAAGGCCATGGAACAGGCCATGCGGATCTATAACGGAAAGCCTATGGTCAACTCTGTCAACGGAAAGAAGGAGGTCATGGAGGCGGTGTTCCCGCTGGTGCGGAAGTACGGAGGCGTGGTGGTGGCCCTGTGCCTGGATGAAAACGGGATCCCGGAAACGGCGGCCGGAAGGCTTGCAGTGGCGAAAAAGATCTACGAGACGGCGGCCTCCTACGGTATTGAGAAGAAGGATATCCTGGTGGATGCCTTGTGCATGGCTGTGAGCTCGGATAAGAACGGGGCCATGACCACCCTGGAGACTGTAAAACGGGTCAAGGAGGAGCTGGGAGGAAAAACCGTGCTGGGCGTGTCCAACATATCCTTTGGCCTTCCCATGAGAGAACATATCAATTCTGCGTTCTTTCTGCTGGCGCTGGAAAACGGCCTGTCTGCGGCGATCATCAATCCTGGCCTCCCGGCCATGGCGGCCGCTTATAAGAGCTTTCTGGTCCTCCATGGGATGGATGAGAACTGCTCTGGCTACGTGGAAAAATACGGGCAGGAGGAGGCGGCCAGGAAGGCAGAACAGGAGGCCCGGAAGGAAGCGGCGGCTGGAATCCGGAAAAACGGATCCCAGGGAACTGGGGAAACTGAAAGTTCCGGAGGTCCCTATGGTCCGGCAGCGCTGGAAGGAGATCCGGCAGAGACTCCTTTAAAGCGCAGCATAAAGAAGGGGATGATCCAGGCGGCTGAAACGGCAGCCCGGAATGCCCTCCTTTCAGCAGATGCCCTGACCGTAATAAACCGGGAGATGATCCCGGCCCTGGACGAGGTGGGAAAGGGCTTTGAGGCCGGAACTGTGTTCCTTCCGCAGCTTTTAATGAGCGCTGAAGCTGCCCGGGCTGCCTTTGGTATCATGAAGGAAAAGATGACAAAAGACGGAGTGGAGCGGGAGAATCGGGGCGCGGTGATCCTGGCCACAGTCAAGGGAGATATCCACGATATCGGAAAAAACATCGTAAAGGTCCTGCTGGAAAATTATGGGTTCCAGGTGATGGATCTGGGGAGAGACGTGCCGCCGGAGATCATTGCCGCCGCCGCTGTGGAAGGCCATGTCCCTGTGGTGGGACTGAGCGCCCTTATGACAACCACGGTCCCTGCCATGGAGAGGACCATCCGGCTTTTAAGGGAAAAGGCACCCTGGGCTAAAATCATGGTGGGCGGCGCGGTACTCACAGAGGAGTATGCCAATTCCATCGGCGCCGACGCGTATTGCAAAGATGCCATGGCATCCGTGAATTTTGCAGTCAAATATGTTAAAAAAATATAAAAAAACTAAAGATGAAGTAAAAATAATAAAGAAAAACCAATAAAAACAGATGGTAATAAATTGACATCATTTGTGCAACATGGTATATTAAATATGTAATCGATAAAATCTATACGGAAATGCAGATACATAGAAAAAAGGTATCCGAGGGGTAGGATACGGAAGGCTGCCTGGTGATCCAGACGCCGGAATATGCATTCCGCAGGGGGAGATTTTAAGATTTTATTGTATACATATGTCCCCTATGGTCTGGAACTCCAGACCAGCAAAGCTGTAAGGATTCCGGCTCCTGCCGGGATCACATTATGCAATAATAGGAGGAAATACTATGCAAGCATTAACTGACACCTTACTGCCTATCGTGAATACCATTAATGGATATCTGTCTGACTATATCCTGGTATTCCTTCTTATGGGAGCCGGCCTGTACTTCAGCTTCAAGACGAAATTCGTTCAGGTACGCTGCTTTGGAGAAGGTATGAAACGGGTATTCGGAAACCTGACTTTAAGCGGCAAGAAGCATGAGAGCGGAATGAGCTCCTTCCAGGCGCTGGCCACAGCCATCGCTGCCCAGGTTGGTACCGGTAATATCGTCGGCGCCTCTGGTGCGATCCTGACCGGCGGTCCTGGAGCTATTTTCTGGATGTGGATTATCGCGTTCTTCGGTATGGCGACCATTTATGCCGAGGCAGTTTTAGCCCAGAAGACACGTGTGAAAAATGAAGACGGACAGTATCTTGGCGGACCTGTTTACTACATCCGCACTGCTTTCCAGGGCAGCCTTGGAAAATTCCTGGCAGCCTTCTTCGCCATTGCCATCATCCTGGCTCTGGGCTTTACCGGCTGTATGGTACAGTCCAACTCCATCGGCTCTACTTTCAGCACAGCCTTTGGTGTTCCGTCCTGGATCGTTGGTATCATTTTAGTAGCAGTATGTGGATTTATTTTCGTTGGCGGCGTTCAGCGTCTTGCTTCCGTTACGGAGAAGCTGGTTCCCATCATGGCAGCTGTATTCCTTCTGGGCGGCGTTGTTGTCCTGATCGCAAGGATCCAGTATGTTCCGGCAACTTTTGGGATGATCTTCAAATATGCCTTCCAGCCCCAGGCCATCGTCGGCGGTGCTTTTGGTACTGCATTAAAGGCAGCCATCAGCCAGGGTGCAAAGCGCGGCCTGTTCTCCAATGAGGCTGGTATGGGTTCCACACCTCATGCTCATGCACAGGCAAACGTAAAAGAGCCCCACGAGCAGGGCTGTGTGGCTATGATCGGTGTTTTCATCGATACCTTCGTAGTTCTTACCTTAAACTCTCTGATCGTGATCTGTACGCTTTACACTCCCGATGGCCCCTTAGCAGCAGGCTACACCGGAGAGATCGTAAATGTGCTTAACAACACGAACCTGGCCCAGACCGCCTTCGGCGTTGTGTTTGGTGCGGATCTGGGTGCGAAATTCGTGGCAGTCGCTCTGTTCTTCTTCGCGTTCTCCACGATCCTCAGCTGGAATATGTTCGGTAAGGTAAATACGGAGTACCTGTTTGGCAAGAAGGGCGTGACCGTTTATACGATCATCTCTCTGATCTTTATCTTCCTGGGAACCACCACCTCTTCTGATCTGGTATGGGCTCTGTCCGATATGTTCAACCAGCTCATGGTTCTTCCCAACGTCATCGGTCTCGTTGGCTGTACAGCCCTCGTAGTATCCCTGACAAAATTCAAAAAATAAGACTGGAAATCACCCCCGATATGAAAAAAGGCCTTTCGCTGTATGGTGCAGCGGGAGGCCTTTTTATGGGCTGGAAGTTACAGAGAAACCCAGGATGGGAGACGGGCTGGGAAGAACAGATGAAAAAACCCCTTATAGTTATTGGATCTTTCAACAACTATAAGAGGTCTGATACAGCAGATAACGGGAGTCGAACCCGCCTTTCCAGCTTGGGAAGCTAGCGTTCTACCGATGAACCATATCTGCAAAAAAGAAAAAGTGGAGCATATGGGATTCGAACCCACGACCTTTTGAATGCCATTCAAACGCGCTCCCAACTGCGCTAATGCCCCAGTGCCTATATACTACCACAAAAGGATCATTTACACAAGCCCTTTTTTGAAATTTTTTTGTTTTTTTGAATGATTCTTTCTATTTGACAGGGAAACTCCATCCGTCCTGGCGCATATGCTATCCTAACATTCTTTATTATGAGGCAGACATGGCACAAGGTTATCTGCAGGTAGATGTGGTTTCAGATACAAATAATTTTCCGGTCACAGATGCCAGCATCTCCATATCAAAGACAGAGACGCCGGAGGAGATTCTGGAGGAAGTGAGGACAGACAGCTCCGGCCAGACAGAAAATGTGGCTCTGGAAGCCCCTCCGGCGGAGCTTAGCCTGGCTCCGTCCGGGGAGAGGCCTTACGCAGAATATACGATCCGCATCACAGCGCCGGGATACGAACCTCTGGTGATCTCCGGAACAGAGATCCTGGCAGACGCCACAGCGATCCAGCCGGCCAGGATGATCCCGGCGGCGGATCTTGGAGGAGAAGAGGATATTACGATCCCCGATCACACTTTATACGGAAATTATCCGCCTAAGATCGCAGAGGGTGAGATCAAGCCTGTGACCGGAAGCGGTGAGATCGTCCTTTCCCGGGTAGTGGTCCCCCAGACGGTGATTGTCCATGACGGTGTCCCCACCAACGCATCGGCCCCCGACTATTACGTTCCATACAGGGATTATATTAAAAATGTAGCGTCCAGTGAGATCTATGCCACCTGGCCAAAATCATCCATAACAGCCAATGTGCTGGCCATCATGTCCTTTACCCTGAATCGTGTATACACGGAATGGTACAGGAACCAGGGATACGATTTTACCATTACCTCGTCCACCGCCTATGACCATAAATGGATCTATGGCCGCAACATCTATGAATCCATTTCTGTTGTGGTGGATGATATTTTTGACAATTATCTGTCCAGGCCGGAGGTGAAGCAGCCGATCCTGACCCAGTACTGCGATGGGAGACAGGTGACGTGTCCGGGGTGGATGACCTTTTTGCTTTTGCGTATACACATCAAAAAAGCTAGGTTTTATGCGGGTTTGCGGGGATCCTGCTCCCGGCTCTGTTCTTTTAAATAATAGAAAACATCAATGTGCATGGTGTCTTTGTGGAAAACGATCCGGTCTACGATGCTGCGGAGAGCGACATTTTTCTGGAGAGCAGAAAAGCGATCAGACCGCAGTATGTCGGTAACGGACCGGATATGATCCAGCATCTGCCTTTCCTGGCTTTTACTGCCTGCACTTTCCTCCGGTCCGGCCGCTTCCAGCTGCTTTAAGGATTCGGCCAGGGTCTCCCGCTCCTTCTGGATCAGGAGTTTGTTCTGCTTGTACTCCTCCAGGGAGTCGATCCCGTCCATATAGGCTGCCTTCGCCCGCTTCTCCTTCAGTTCCAGCCGGTCTACCATATTTTTCAGCAGTTCCATTTCATGGCTGTCCTCAGCTTTTACCACGGACTTAACCTCATAATCGACGGTTCCGGCCTCCAGGACCTCCTGTAGGGCGTTCAATACCGCCGCGGCGATATCTTTTTCAGTGACATAGTGGCTGGCCCGGCATTTGCCTTTCAGATAGCCATAGCACTGGAAAGAATAATGGTCTCCGGACTTCGTGTGACGTACACAGGAGGAGAGAGTACGGCCGCAGGCAGAGCATTTGAGCATACCGGAGAGCCAGTGCTTTGTCACTTCGGCCGGTTTTGCGTTTTTCGGCCGGTACTCGGACTCGAACCGGAGCATCGCCTGGTTATACAGCTCCTCGGATATGATCGCCGGGTGGGTCCCCTTGGTCACGATCCACTCAGACCGGTCCCGGATCTCATTGGTCTCGTTGCAGGTCCGGTTCCACCGGACGATCCCGGCATAGGCAGGATTCTGGAGGATATATTCCAGGGATCTTTTTTCAAAGGGCTTTCCCTGGCTAGTTTTAAGGCCGAGGCCATTCAGATACCGGGTCAGGGCAAAGATGCTCATCTTGTGGTTTACATACCGGTCAAAGATCATCCGGACAATTTCCGCTTCCTCCGGAACGATTTCCGGGGTCGCATTGTGGTACGGGATCCGGTATCCCAGGGGCGGGCGGCACTGGTACCCTCCGTTCTGGGCTTTGGTCTTCATGCCGCGGGTGACATCCTGGGCCAGATTGTAAGAGTAAAACTCATCCTGCCATTCGATGATCATTTCAATCAGACGGCCGTACATACCATCCAGGACCGGTTCCGAGATGCTGATCACATCGATGCCCAGCTTTTTCCGCAGCATTCCCTTGTAGAAGGTGCTTTCATCCTGGTTCCTGGCAAATCTGGAAAATTTCCAGACCAGGATACAGTCAAAGGGCTTTGGGGTGGTCTTGGCAGTGGCGATCATCCGCTGGAATTCCGGCCGGTTGTCGGCCTTCTTCCCGCTCCGTCCCTCGGATTCCATGAAGATATATTCTTTCGGGATCACGATCCGGCTGCTCTTGGCATACTGGACAATGGACTCCAGCTGGGACTCAGGGCTCAGGTCCATCTGGCCGTCAGTGCTGACCCGGATATAGGCGGCGCCGACCTTAAGGGCAGTAGTGCTTGTCATTACATCATCTCCTCGTATAGATTGTATGGGTGTTGGGTATAAAAAATACGCCCCTTGCCAGAGCGCTCCGGAGATGATATAATCCAGGTGTCTAATCTGATATATCTTTCCGGGAGATCCTGGTAAGAGAAATCTATGGAAGCCGTCTGGTGCTGGTAACACCGGGCGGTTTTCCTGTTTTAAAAGAAAAATGTTAGGATGCCTGTTTCCTGGTGGATTTCATTTTCATGCTTACGCGGTATTGCTCAGCATCAGGAACATCAACAAATTCCACTGTTTTATCAAAGTTTTTCTTTACAACTTCTTTTATTTCATCTAATGTAACATTAAAAAATTCACGTCGCTGATTTACCATATTTAATTTTCTATCTTCAAAGGCTTTGTGTAACGCATTTTCGAGCGCCGGCGCATCATCCGAAAAGATCATTGCATGGACATCAAAGTTAAATGGGACGGACGCATCCCCCAACTCATCGATACGATCTTGGGGATCGAGTCGCCTGGTCATCCCAATTTTAAATACATTCTCTCCAAAAGCACCGATATTGGAGATGATGTACACATATCCCGCCCGCATATTTGCCTGTCGGTAATCAATGTCAGCTAATGCTTTATCAATATCCAGGAGATGATTCTCCAGTTCAGTTTTCTTGGCTAAAAGGTCTGCATTTTCAGGGGACTGTTCGAGCTGTTGCTGTAATCGTTTAAAGGCCGCCTGGTAATGGCTCTGTTCCTTCTCGACTTTCTTACGTTGCTCATCAATTTCTTTCTGGATGCGGGCCTGTTCTCTCTGTTCAGCACGGGCAGCCTTCTGTTCTTCCTTCTCCTGCTGCTTTTTCTGGGCATATTCAAAAGCTAAGCGGAGCTCCTTAATTTTCAGATTAAGATAGTTTTGATTAATAGAAATTCCCATAACAGTCCCTAATTTGGAAATTGTATCCGCCGATTTATAAATTCTATCCAGAGAAGCGTCGAAGTTAGTATACTTCACACGAGAAATCAGATCGTCGCATTCATTGTTGAAAGCACGTAAAAGCAACTTTTGAGTATCATTAACCATCTTTCTTCCTTGCGCCTTACTCCCATTAACTTCCCAGTTTGTATTTCCGACAACAGCAGATTTCTGTTTTATTAACTCTTTTTGCCGTGCGCGTATTTGCTCGAGTTTCTCTTTGTAGTCAAGAGCGGACGCAAAGTTATATTGTGGTTTATATAATCCAAATTCCTGAACAAGAATTTCGTCATCCAACTGGATAATTTGCTTTTTCCGATTGGCAATTTCCCTATCAAAGCGTTGTAGGTCTTGTTCTTTTTGGGCCACAGCTGCTTTTGTATCCCGATGGATCTGTTCAAGTTCAGATAATTCGGATTCCTTTTCAGATTGTAAATTACTGATGAGGAGTTGTAATTCTCGTGCGTCTTTCATTTCTGGCGTGAGCATCTTTTCAAGGGACGCATACTGCTCTTGTAATTGATCTAAGTCATTTTTTGTGGCATCGTATTTATGGGACTGACTTTCCAGGTTTGAGTAATTCTGCCATAATTTCCTGTCATTTGCGTACTGCAAAATTAAAAGAATTATGCCCGCTATACCGGGAATAACAAAAGGCCATAGGAAGAGTAGAGCTCCAATAAACCACGTCTGTAAATACCATTTTCTTTTCATACATGTACCCCCTATTTTTATCTTAATCTTAATTCGATCATTTCCTTCGGATATCCCCCTCTTTGAAATTGCTCCGCCTGTGAGCAGAGGAGCTTATAAATACTTTTCTTTATATTCCTTATAGGTCATATCTCCAGGTACCTCTATGGTCTTTCCCGTCTCCGGATCCCTGGCCACCCTGGTGAGACCTTCGGTCGGAGTATCATCATAGTGGGGGACTGTGGTGCACCGGCATCCGGCATGAAATGGTGGAAAATTTAGTCCTATAACAGCATTTTCTACGAGGAATATTTTTCCGTCCAATTCTCCACAGATTTCACAGGTCTTGTCATCCAGTGCAGAAAGGATCTCATACTTTTCCACTCCATCCATTTCATAGCTCTCTATATCAGAGCGTCCAATTTCCAGAGATGTTATATCATCGCATTTAGACAGAAAGTCGAGTGCTTTTGAGGATAAACAGTATTCTTTTTGATTCTCTCCATTTAGGGAAATTAATGATAAATCTGCGTGCTTCAGTATCCTGTCAATTAATTCTTGTTTTTTTCCACTCACAGGTAAATTCTGTGATCTCAAAATATCTTTCAGGTCAACTACTTTTAAAGCCTTAAGTTTCTGGTTTAAATCCATTTCGACAAGATACCCCTCTTGGATTAGCTGTTTATGAAACTGCAAAGGATTTTCTATCCCCCAGCTATAATTCATGTAAGAGGGGTATTGTTCCGTACATAAAATGCGGGGGTGTTTTTTACACCATTTTAAAAATAATGATACGGCGCGAATACTGTTGACATGTTCCATTTTGGGGTTACAGTATTCCTCTTCGTGATCCGAAGGAGGTATTTCTTTTGTCTCATTTAAACCCGACACATCCTGTGGAGGGAGAAAAACTTCGCTTTTGTCAGGAATATTTTTCTTTTTTCTAAGTGAAAAAAGAAGCAGTAGAGATAAAAACAGGCATGCGACTCCTGCATAGAGGTTGTTTTCTCCGCCGGGGATGTCACGTTGGGAAATTCCAACAAAGGAAAGAAGTCCAAAAAGAAATATGCCGATAATTTTTAACTTTTTCATAGCGCCCCCTATTTTTATTTTAATCTTAATTCGATCAGCTCTTTTGGGTATCCGGTGCAGCTACAAAACTGCTCAATGGTACACCCCCTATATTCGGATATCATATCGTCATCAATGAGCAGCTCAGCCGCAAACCGGTTAGCTTCCCGCTCAATCCCCGATGTCAATAACAGGGTTTTATTTTTTATAAAGGCACAATTCTCCTTCCGATGGAGAAGTGCGTGGCCAAGTTCATGCGCCACGATAACCAGAAACAGCGGGCTGTCCACCGGTATGTCCGAATTTACAAAGATCCAGCGCTTTCGCTTTATGAGTTTGTAATTCCCCAGGATGTTACCCAGAGGGACAATGGCGATCCGGATCCCGGCGGCCTTTGCAATCGTAACTGGGTTCCTCGTCCCAGTCAGCCGGACATAATATCGGATTAGCCGCCTGGATTTGTGGTCGGTACTCTCCAAACGATATCACCCCTTATTTTTGTGAGGATTGTATATTTCCTTGTTTTCCTTTTTGGTTTCTCTCAATGCAAACTCAAATGCGTTTCTCAGCAAGCTCAAGGATGCCTGATCGATCTCCTGTCCGTTATAATACAGCGGGCCGTCGTCGCCACTCAGAATCTCCGACATGATATGGTCAAGGGATTTGGTAATGTCCCGCTCATCTCTGGCAGTCAGAACAGGGGCTTCCTTTTTATCCTCTGTGCCGGTCATCAGATAGTCTACCGATACGTCCAAAAGTTCTGCTATTTTCTGAAGTTTATCCACACTAGGTTTATTTTTATTAAATTTATTAATTGAGCTTCTCGCGAACCCCAATTCTTGTTCCAGCCGGTTAACTGAATATCCCTTGCTCTTAGCGATGTCTCGTATTGTTTCATATAGTCCCATAATACACCTCAAAATTTTGCGTAGTTAATACTTGACATACGCAAAAAATTGTGTATAATGTAACTATGAGCTACGCAAGATTTTGCGAATGTCGGCGACTTTTCTTTTATTTTAGAATCAACTGGTGGTACTTTTGATTTTAGAATATTTTACGCAAAAAGTCAATACAAATCTCAAAATCTTGCGTAATCATTATGGAGATTGGGGGTGACATAGTGCTGTTCGACAATGTAAAAAGAATTTGCGAAGAGAAAGGTATCGCAATTTCTAAATTAGAGATGGATTTGGAATTTCCAAGAAGCTATATCTGCAAATGGAATAAGAATGAACCTGGGATCCGGAAGGTTCAGAAGGTCGCAGATTATCTGGGCGTGACCATCGAGGAGCTGCTGAAGTAGGGAGGTGAAAGGGTATGTTTTTAACTGATCAAGGAATTGAGAGTATAGAAGAATATGCCGAGAAAACGCATAATGCAGAAATTATGCTGATGTGCCAGATATTGAGGGAAATTCGAGAGATTAAAGAGCTACTTAATCAAGGCGAGAATTCCGGTAATGGCAGCAATTACGGCACCAGTAGCGCTGATGACAGTAAAGATAAGCATCATTAAATTATATGGTCGCTGTTTCTTTTCCTGTTCTTGGAGATAGCGGATGACCTTGGTGGAATCGTCAAGACAGGCATACATAATGGCTTCCTGAGTCTCTTTATCCATTTTCATGATAGTTCTCCTTTGGTTGTATTTTGGGACAATTTTATCATGGAAGAAAGCAGATGTAAAGAGATGGCTGAAGTAGGGAGGTGAGAATCGTGTGGATTTCAAAAAAGAAGTGGATGGAGCTGGAAAAAAAAGTGAACTTGCTCGAAGAAAAACTTTTAAGTAAAAAGTATACGGTAAAAAAAGGAGATACGCTTGTAGGCATCTCCCTTTGTGAATATGGAACAGAAAAAGGATATGAAGCCATAGCTGAGATAAACAATTTGAGTTGTGGAGAAATACTTTTCCCAGGGCAGGTTCTTTGGCTTCCTCAGTTACAACGACTAGAATTTGTGGGGTTTCAGAAATAATTTTTTTCCAATCTGATTGAAAGAGTTATCTATTGATGACGCAATCTTGAAGAAGATGTGGTTTGCAGCATCCGCATTTTCAGAAGCGATGGCACATCGAAACTCATAAATCAGAGTTTTCAAATCGGAATCCGTGTATTCGTAGTTATCAATTAGGATATTCAGAAAGTTTTGCTGGGATTCCTTTGATAAATCGGTAAAGCAGAAGGCCCCTGGTCCGTTCCGCAGGTATTCTTTTTCAAAGGGAGAGTATAGCTTTTGGAAACGTATGGCAATCGTATTACGTTTTTCAATAAAAAGCTGGTGACATCGGCCAATGAAATAACTGAGTAGTGCAGTTAATATGCAGATTATAATGTCAAGATATTCCGATAGCAGATTCATAAAATCTCCTTTGTATTTGATAAGGGAAGTATACCACGGAAAAGACTTATTTTCCAGAGAAGGTCGCAGATTATCTGGGCGTGACCATCGAGGAGCTGCTGAAGTAGGGGCAACAAGTACAACCATCCTTGCATAGTATCAACCAGGAGGTGAGGCGATTTGACCATTACATACACCAATATCATCAAAACAGAAGGTGGAGAAGTAAAGTTTTTGGCCCTTCCGGCAGAAGAGAGGAAAAGGATCTCCAACATGATGCGCCGTAAGCCGCTGGAACAGTTTGGTGATGTCAGAGTACGTCCTCCCGCTTAACAGCGGGCCAGGTGGACAAGCACAGGGAGGTGAGGACGATGAAAAGAAGACCAAAGCGGCCGACCGATGAGCAGGCGATGCTGATCGCAAAGGCCGGGCTGATGGCCAGGGACTGGCTGGTCCTGTGGGAATCCGGAAGCCAGATGTGTCTGGTACATCGGGGAAACGGTAAGACCAGGAGAATCGAGATTTAAGGGAGGTGAGGACGATGGACAAAGAGATCCAGTACATGCCGGTGGGCCGGGTACGCCGCCGGAGAAGGACCTGGCACCGGACCATGAGAGATCT
>ENA-ORSX01000230-ORSX01000230.1-human-gut-metagenome-genome-assembly--contig:-NODE-230-length-69874-cov-4.672954_pt1 | contig 69874 bp, 63 predicted proteins | sample MGYA00241904_ERZ509172 | MGnify/ENA primary metagenome ERZ509172 (study PRJEB26280, sample SAMEA2338795) | human gut metagenome | biome: human gut; feature: human-associated habitat; material: faeces... | reverse complement strand
GAAATAATGCAGAATTTGTGGAGAAATATCTTGAAAAAGGAATTAAGATTGCTCTCTCCGGAGAGTTAGTATGGATTGTATGAAAATCGCAAAAATCATTTTATCTATAATAACAATGCTTTTTGCTGTATTAGGATTAGTGAAAATTCTTTCTTTTGACATAGCAAACCCGATTATGCTTGTATCATTTGCCACTCTTTTACTATTAAGAAGTGTAGAATATAAAAATAATCGAGATAAAAGTGGTTTTATCATGACCTGTTTAACCGCAGTATTTGTCTATGTTGTAGTGATTTATAATGTTTTTATAGGATAGGAAAATTTGAATTTTCTGTTTTGTTAAAGGCGGATATTTTGTCCGTCTTTTTCTATTGACAAAGAAAAGGTAATATGTTACTTTAAATAAAGTAACATATTACCTATTGGAGGGCGTAATGAATTTAAAGGATGTAATCAGAAGTGATAAAGTGAATTTTACAGGCATTGAATCATCATATTTTCTTTTAGGCTTGCTAAGTGCCTTTGAGAACAGATTTCAGACAATGGCGGATAGTACTATGAAAGAAATTAGCTGGAAACAGTTTTTTGCAATCATATGTATCAACTTATGCAAAACTCCTCCTACAGTTAAGGAGTTAGCGGAAATCATGGGTAGCTCTCATCAGAATGTAAAGCAGATCCTCTTGAAACTGGAGAAGAAGGGCTTTGTAAGTATTTCTGTGGATGAGCAGGATAAGAGAAAACAACGCATTGAACTTACTGATTATTGCCAAGAGTTTTGTGAGAAAAACGATGAAATGAGTAGGGCTCTTTTGAAGAGAATGTTTGCGGGAGTGTCTGAGGAACAGTTACAGACTACTATGCAGACCATTATACAAATTGAAGATAATTTAAAGGAGATTCGAAATTATGAGTAGAGGTATTATTCTATATCAATCTAAATATGGAGCAACGAAAAAGTATGTAGATTGGTTAGTGGAGGAACTTGGCTATGATTATGCAGAAACTAAGAATTCTAAAGTTGCTAATTTGCTGAATTATGATGTTATCATTCTAGGTGGAGGTGTTTATGCTTCTGGTATTGCGGGACTGCAATTCTTAAAGAAAAATATAGGGCAGTTGAAAGACAAGAAGATTGTAGTATTTGCAGTTGGTGCTTCTCCATATGATGAGAAAGCAATACAACAGGTAAGGGAGTTGCATTTTAAAGATACACTTAGTAATATTCCATTGTTCTATTGTCGTGGAGCATGGGATGAAGAGAAAATGAAGTTTACGGATAGAACGCTTTGCAAGATGTTACAGAAAGCAGTTGCAAAGCAAAATCCAAACGAATATGAACCTTGGCAAAAAGCATTGATGTGTGCAGTGGGGCAAAAGTGTGATTGGATAGATAAGTCGTATTTAGAGCCATTGTTGAAGTACATTGAAGAATTATAGTTTTGGAGGTCTATATGAAAAAGAATGTGTTTGCATTTTTGATTTGGGTTATGCTTATACCGATTGCAATATTAAATGGGGGATTTCGAGAATATGTACTCGTTAATCTTGGTGTGTTAGCACGCCCGTTAAGTGGAATTATTTTAAGTGTATGCATTTTTATTGTTGCCTATCTGCTAGTACCTAAAATAAAGAACTGTGTGAAAAGAGATTATATTATATTCGGCATAATGTGGTTTATACTGACAAATTTATTTGATTTATCATCATACATCAAAGCTGGAGATGGATTTGCAGGTTTATTACAATCATATAATATTTTTACAGGAAATCTATGGTTGTTGGTAGTATTATCAGCATTATTTTCACCTATTATTGTGATGAAAATAAAAGAAAAGAAATAAGGTGAGAATTTCAGTCTTGCGGAGAGATTGAAAGCAACAGAAGATTTGAATTTGTGGAGGAACAAACATGACAAAGAATACTATGATTTTTATTTTTTTAAACATGATATACCTACTTATTTGGCATGCAACAAACAAAATAAGAAGCACTAAAGCTGGTAAAGAACTAGATAATGGGTTTGAATTTTACAATAGTTTAAACACTAGTGATAAAGAAAATTATTGGAAAGAAGATACTAAAATTTTAAATCTTTTCTTTGTACTTTTCATAATATCTATGGATATTTCCGTTATTCTTCTTTTTAATGAAAATAATCTTTGGATATTTTCATTAGTTGCAGGATTAATTATTTCATCAGTTGTTGCAATAATATTGAGTATTAATCTTAAGAAGAACTACAAATAAGTGAATAAATTATAGTTTAACCAAAAAATTTCATTCTAATAAATCGCACGACAACTTAGTAAAAAATAAGCTCCCCATTAGTGAAAAATGAATAGAAAATGAATAAAAGTGGTAAAAGCGAATAATTATAAGTTTTTTTGCATTAGACACACTTTTGTAAAAAGGGAGTAATATTATAATTAGACGAGATACTTGGGAGTTTATAATTAATATAAAACTGAGAATTGAATAGAAACAACAAAGCACTTCAATTATATGAAGCGCTTTTTAAAATTTATTTTACACTCTCAAAAGAAGCTTTATTTGTCATCTACTTTCTATTAGACAGCGGGTGGCATATAAATAGCTTCTTTTTTTAATTGACTGATCCATAACCGTAAATTGATTTGTTATTTAAAGAATAACTTTTATTTCTTACCTCGTCATTGCTGTTTCCTTCAATAGTATATACTTTGCCATTTTCTTCTTTTTCAACGATTCCAACATGTTGAACATGTCCGTCGCCGTTCCAATCAAAAAAGATAATATCACCTGTTTGAGGAATGTATGATTTATTTTCCCATTTGTTATGGTCTTTATACCATTTTACTCCATCTGTACATAAAGAAAATTTTGGAATTGTATTATTAATGATTCCACTTTCATTAGCACACCATGACACAAATATTGCACACCAATTTTCTCTTTGATTAAAACCATACCATCTCCAGTATTTTTCTCCACCTTTGTTTCCAATTTCTTTTCTTGCAATCTCAATAATATTACTGTTTCCAAAATGATAATATCTTAAAACATGTTCAACGTATTCAGGATCACCAAATACTTTTATTTTTAATTCACTTTTCTTGTTGTCAGAATAAACTTTAGCATTTGCTTTAGAATAACATCCAAATAAATCGTATGCCCAAGTGATATATGCTTTTCCATAATTGTAACCTTGTAGTGCCAAATAAAGATTGTTAGTATCATTGATATTTAATACTTTAGCTACAGTTAAACATTCAGCAAAGTTTTGAATACCAACTTCTATAGAATAAACAGGATCTTGTATTCCATTTGGCACGTGTGGATATTTTGTATTAAACTCACATTCAGCAGCTTGCATAGGATCATTTCCTTTACCACCAGATTCTTGCATCATAATAGCTTCTATGATTGGTACATATTCTTCTATACCGTAATGGCTAGCATATTGGGTAATGATACCTTCATATGCTAGAACTTCAGCACTTAAAGGAGAGTTTTCAGTATTGATATTATTGTTATTGCTAAGGCTTCCGAAAACGCCAATAAAAAGACAAATAACTAAGATCAAAATCAATCCTGTTCCATAACTCCATAGTTTTGATAATCCATTTAATGTTTTAGATAAAATCAGTAAAGGTTTTTTAAATATTTTTGATGCAGAAAAGATATTATGATTGATTTTTTGATCAATAGAACTATTTTTTAGTTTTAATCTATATTGTTTGAGCATATGGGATTTCATTCTATTTTTGTAATCTTTATTACGAGTTTCATTTATTGAAGAAAATTTATTATCTTTATTTGATGGCAAAAATCTTTTTTTTGATTTATTGCTTCTTTTTAAATTAAACTCCGTCTTGCTATCTTTTTGTATGTTAGTTTGAGATTTTGTTTTTATGGTGTTTAATTTTTTATTTGCTTTTATTTTAGAAAACTTATCATTTACTGTTGATTGTTGTTCTTCCAATTTGGTTTGTTTTCTTTGTATGTTTTTCTCTTTAATCATTCCTTTTGTTCTTGAGTAACTTTCTATTGCAACAGTTCTTTGTCTTTCTTCTATTTTTTGAATAGGATAATTACGTTCATTTATCTCTTTTTTTTCAGATTCTTCTTTTTTTAATGTGTTAGTTTTATCATGTATTGTTGTATCTTTTATATAATACTTTATGTTATTTTGGTTATTCTTCTCTTTGATATCTTTAATTACTTTTTTTGTTTTAATATCTTGTTTATTCATAAAATAGAACCTTTAAAAAATACTTGATATATCATATTTTTCACAACCTTTCAAATGTATGATTTCTTATTTTGTACATTCGTATTTGATAAATAATATATAATAAAATAAAAGCTAGAAGAGGGAGGATTTCATCATGGATAATAGAGAATTAAAGAAAATATTAGATAAGCTTTATAAAATGTACATATATGATGAAGAAGTCTGTACGATAAAAGACAATGAAGCTGTTTCTAAAATTACTGATAAATTAATAGAATTAGATGAAAAGTTTATTAAAACGTATAACGAGCATCTTTTGAAAGAGGATGATTTTAAAGATATTCTAGAAGAATATTTCTATACATATAATGAAATGACATGTGCTTATCGAAAAAATGATTTTCAACAAGGATTGATGATTGGACTAGCTTTGAATAAGTTCAGCCAATCGTTCATTAATACTGATGTATTAAACAAATGGATGACAAAAATATACAATGAAGAATATCATGGAGAAGGATAATTATTGTTCAATAACTATCCTTTTTTTGTTTCTTGATAACGTTTCTTTATAATCAGATGGTTTTGTACTGTTTAATTTATACAAATACATATCTTTAGGCATTTTATTTATAAATGGAACGAGTGAAGCACCATACTTGATCAAACCACAACCACTTTGAGCGTTCGTTATATAACTCATTTGTTCTTCGCTGATTTTTAAAAGTTCAGAAAGATCTTCTCTATCGTTTGGTGACTGATTTAACATAACGATAAACTCACTATTCGATAACATGGATGTACCTTGTTGACTTGATAAAAGATATTTAACATTTTGAGTGATACCAGTAGGGTAAGCATCACGTTTTCTGAATTGTCGCCATGCTGAAGCAAAGAAAGTAGCACTTTCTTCATTTTCAAAAATGACATGAATTTCATCAATAAAGACATGTGTTCTTTTTCCTTTTTTCCAGTTTGAATTGACGCGATTGATCATTGCATCGGTTATAACAAGAAGTCCCATCGTTTTTAATTGTTTTCCTAAATTAAAGATATTGTAAGATATAATTCTATTGGAAACATCTACGTTTGTTTCATGAGCAAAAGCATCCAAAGAACCATCAGTAAATAATTCTAATTTTAATGCGAGAGAACGTGCTTCCAGTTCAGGCTGTTCAAGAAGTTTTGCTCTTAGTGTCTTCAAAGTAGGTGTTGTATGATTTTGAAAACTTTCAGCATATACTAAGGAAACACATCTGTCTATAATACTTCGATCAATTGGAGTTATGCCATTGTGATTCATGTCTAACTGTTCAAATAAAGACATAACAAATTGAGATTTGTCACCGATAGGATTTCCACTATCTCCATAGCCATCCTCCATATCCATAGCATTGATATGATCTTTACTGCCTGCAGCAATATTAATAATTTGACCTTTAAATTCCTTGATAATAGGGTCATATTCACCTTCAGGATCACAAATCAAGACATCATCTTGAGTTGACATAATAATGAATTCAATCTCTTCTTTTGTTATAAAAGATTTACCACTTCCAGGTACACCAAGGACAAAAGCATTAGCGTTTTGCAGCAGTTCTTTATTACATAAGATAGGATTGTTTGTAATAGCATTCTGTCCATACCAGATTCCACCTTTGTCCATGATTTCCTGCGCCCTGAAAGGAATGAAAACCGATGCACTTTCTGTTAATAATGTTCTTACGATATTTAGGCGATTGATTCCAATGGGCAATACAGTAACTACTCCGTCAAGCTGTCTTTTAGAAAAATAAAGAGTCGATAACTCACACATGTATTTACGAGCAATCGATTTTAAAATTTCAGTATCATTATCTAGTTCTGTTTTATCATTTGCTAAATGTGCAATCGTAATATTGCAAAGCATCATTCTTTGATCTCTTATTGTTAGATCATCTAGGAATTCTTTACACTCCTCTCTTTGTAATTCTAAATCATAGGGGATTACAGCAGAAAAGTTATTATTTGCATTTTGGCGTCTTTGCCAGTTGGTAATGTTTGTATTGACGCCTAATAATTTATTTTCCATTTCTTTAACAGCTTCATCAGTAGGGATAGAAATAATATCCATGGAATACATCAAATTCTTATTTAAATCACAAAGCTCAGAAATAAAACTGTCTTTAATGAAACGAGAATAGTTGCTTAAATAAAGAACTCGCCCATAGCGCTCATCAAATTTAAAATGCTTGTTTGAAAATTTTGGTTCAATAGGGCATATTACATCTTTAAATGAGTGTCCTTTTTTTGAAAAATCTTTAAGCTCAAATAGCATATCGTCTTTATCACCACGATAGAAGTCATGAAGGATTTGAAGTCTGTCCATCATATCAAGTTCAATACATCCTGAACCTAATTTAGCAAAATGAGAATTGAGTTCAGCTGTCATCCTTGAAAAATATGAACGAGCTTCTTCTATGTTATTTTTAAATATTGTAACAGTGATATATTTTTCTTGAACGATATCATCAGATTCAGCTAGTTTATCTAATAACATTGCGTTGTATTCTTTAATAAAAGGATCACAATGGTTATTTTGTAAAGGAATGAGTATATCATCTTTAAATTGTTTTAAATCAATTTTACGGTTATTGATTGTTATTTTTATCATTGTAGATGAATCAAAGCTATTGAGTAATTCACCATAATTAAGAAATAAATTCATTTTTTCTTCTTTAGATGCAATCGAATAATTAATATCTAAAAAGCGATAGCTTTTGGAATATTTGTTTCCCATACGAAAAATACCATCCTTGTAGATGGTATCAATTGGAATAATATCTTGTGTTGATTTAGGAACCTTAAATTTTTCTTTGTTTAGTCTTTTTAATTTTGAATAGCTTTTTATCATTTTTTCCTAATGCCTCCTTTATTTGTTTATCAAAAATATCTTTGAACATTTCATAATATAGATTAAAAGGTTTATCTATCAAATTTTTATTGGATAATAAAAATGAATGCCAAGCAGTTATTAATATCTGTTCAGCATTCATTTTTTGAAAAGTGATAAAGCCTAGAGATGCAAAAGGTGCAGCTCCAAGCATACATAACCAACTTGTCGTTTCCATTCCTAAAATATCTACACATGATAAATAGATAATAACAGCTACAACGCATGCAATTATTGAGAAAAGAAATTGTCTAAATGATAGACCTAAAAAAATACTTTCGGTATAATCACGAACTTCTTTGTTTACTTTTATTTCCATTATTTTAAACCCCCTTTTAATTGATAATAAAAAAGAATCCTTGAATTAGGATTCTTAAGAAATATAATTTTAAATTTTATAATAAACTTGCTTGTTCACTGAACTCATCATATGTTTTAACAAAATGATATGGTTCATATTCTCCGTATGCAGTTGGTCTGCTGATTGTAATAATTTCTATATCATATCCAAGTTTTTCTTGGAGAGTATCAGCAAATTTTGCCATTACTTCTCCTGGTTCTGTTTGTAATGCAATACATCCAACATTATTAATTCTTTTTGCAATTAAGTAGCACATTTACTAATCCTCCAATATTTTTCTATTTAGTTTATCTTATCATTTTTCTTTTAAAATAGATAGAAGATTAAAGTCCCATCATTTCTTTAACAATACGATCACTCATTTTAACTGTTCCAACAAGAACAAGCATGTTAAATATAAGTTCTCCTGTATAACTCCATAACATATTTATTGCACTTGCTGTTGGATCAACTACAGGAGGAGAAGCTGCAAACGAGGAGAAGATGATACATGCTAAAACAATAATAGCTCCTTCCAAACATACTCCGGCATAGGATTTCATAAATGTGATAGAAATATTTTGAGTTGTTTCACCAGCTGCACAACTTAAAGGAATAGGAGATATGGCTGTATACATATATAATTTAAAAAATCTTCCATAGACAGTTAAAATCATAACGAATGATAAAATCGTAATAAAGATACCACCTAAAAGAGTAACTGCCCATAAAGGGATACTTTCAAAAAATCCGCAATCTCCAACTGCATCGATTATTTCTTGAGGCAGAACAGTTTGAGAAGCATTACCTATGCCAACAGTATCCATAATTGTTTCGGTAATGCCCTGAATGATTTCAAAAACAGCAAGCATTAAGTCCATTCCATACACTACTAAACCTCTTGCGATTGCAAATCGTATAAATAGTTTTAAAGCCGATTCGGGTCTTTTAATTTCTGTTAGGTTCGCACAAGATTTTGCAACTCCATATACGAAAAAAAGAACTAAGAGCGCTAATCCAATTGCTAGAAGTGCATCATGGATTTTTACAATGATTTGCCAAATCCCACCGCCTTTGAAGTTTTGAGGAGATTGGGTGAGAAGTAGCCATATTTCAGCCAACTTCTCATTCCAAGTTTGTATTGCATTTTGTAAGTTATCTATGATTCCATCCATAGTAAATAACTCCTTTCATTTAACCAACGATAAGGTCGAGTATTTCTTTTGCAAATGTAATAATGATTCCTCCAGCAAGAGTTAAAAATCCATTGGCACGTTGAGATGGATCATGTGATTTTAGTGATAATCCAACTTGTACGATACCAAATCCCAAAAGAATCATTCCAATAGCTCGAATCAATCCAAAGATAAACGTACTTAAATTATTGACTACTGCAAGTGGATCACCTGCAGCACTACATGTATGCAATGAAAAATTCAATAAGAGTGTTAGAACGCTAAAGATTAAAAAGCGTCGTTTAGTTTTTTTATTCCATTTGTTAATTTGTTTCATATTGATTACCTTCTTTTTCTTTCTTTTCTTGTAAGGCAAAATACTCTTGTAAATCTTGTTCTGAATAGAGTTCATACTCATAATCAGTCAAGGTAATATCTTGCCAGTTTTCAATGTTGTGTCGAATAAGGCCATGTTGATAAGCTTCTGCTGATCCATCTTTTGTATATTCGACATTAGGATGTTTTAAAATATCATATTTCTTATCGAAGATTGGACGTTCTCCTCGAATGAAAAGTAGGGCATAGTCGTTATCTAGAAGTCTTACTTCATCAGCTGTTAATAATTCACGTCCTACTTGCTGGTAATTGGTTGAATAACTACCGCTTTTACCGCTTGATTTTCCATAGGTGTTCGTATCAAGAGTTTCTTTACCTAAATATTCAGATATGAATTTGTGGGTGGATTGTTCATTACCACCAAGATAATAGAGTTCGTCACAGTTACCGACAATCGATTCCCAAGCATCCTTATAGAGTGCTTTGATTTGTGCTAGATTTTGAATAATGATGGATACGAAAATCTGTCTAGAACGCATTGTTGAAAGCAACTTGTCAAATTCATCAGGCAGGGCCACATTTGCGAATTCATCCATTAGAAAATGAACAGGTACAGGAAGTTCTCCACCGTGCACGATATCAGCTTGATAATAAAGAGTCTGAAACAATTGAGTGTAGAGCATACCAACTAAAAAATTAAAGGTTGAATCATTATCGGGGATTACGGCAAAAATTGCCGTTTTTCTTTCGCCAACTTTTTCAAGCTCTAATTCATCAGTAGATGTAATACTTGCAATACTTTCTAAATTAAAGGCAGCTAGACGTACACCGACCGAAATCAAAATTGATTTGGCAGTTTTTCCAGCTGCTTGCTTATAGATATTGTATTGTTTAACTGCTAAACTGTTAGGCTTTTCTCTTTGTAAATCATTGAATAATCTATCTAGTGGGCTGATATAATATTCATCGTCTTCACGAACATCAGCTGCTGCAATCATTTCCATCACCATTGTAAAATTTTGTTCCTCTTTAGGTGCTTCATGCAAAAGAAAAAGGCATAATCCTTCTAATAATGCCGTTTCAGATTTTTCCCAAAACGGATCGTTTGTTTGACTTCCTTTAGGTGTCGTATTTCTGATAAGGTTTGTTATAAGTTTTAAGACATCCTTATCGTCATGGATATATTCAAAAGGATTATAGCAATGTGATTTATTCATATTAATGAGATCCATCACTTTGATGACATAACCTTCTTTTTCTAGTAAATAACCTGTATCACGTAAGATTTCTCCCTTTGGATCTAAAGTTACAAAAGAGGTGTTACATTGCATGATATTTGGCTTACCGTAGAAACGTGTCTTACCAGCACCGCTTCCACCTATGACAATCGTATTTAAATTTCGTCGATGCTTCTTTCCATCAAGTCCTATACGAACGTTTTGGGATAATAATTTATTTTCAAAATATTTTGGATCAGCGTATTTTTTATTGACTTGTTTTGTATTTCCCCATTTAGCAGATCCATATTCTTCTTTTTTTCGGTAATTCCTTAATGATGATAAGTAAATTCCTACACCTAAAAGGTAAAATAAAAGAAATATTGCTACAGTTCGTAAGGAATCACTACACCATGTAATAGAAAAAGGATTATCAAATGCATTAGAAATATCATCCATTGCATTAAATAATCCTTTATGAATAAATGGTGCGATTAGTAATGCTATCCATATAACAGGAATAATGAGTATTCCTAAAAAGATTATTTCTTCAGTATGATTATCTTTCTTCATAGAAATGTTTCTTTTTATTTTGGATAGCAGGGGCATCACAAGCCTTGATGATTAGATCATCAATAAAATCATATTTCTTATTTTCATTGATTTGTTTATTTTTTAAAAGTGTAAGTCCTTGTATCAGAATACGTTTTTCTAAATCAGTTATGATCAGAGAGTAGTTTGTTTCTTTCATTTATTAACTATCTTTCATAATTGGAACGTTCGGTTTGTTTAGGTTGTCTATTTTGTTGCAAAGCATATAGACCATGTTCCATTCTTTCACTTATTTGACTACTTACACTCTTAATTTTTTCTAATTCTTTTTTTGCACCAAATGGCTCAGAACTACTAAAATAACTTAGACATTCACTTGCAAAGGAAGTATCATAACCATCTATATGATATTTTTGTGATAGAAGATACCCAGCACTCTTTGCAATAAATGAAGCATCTTGTCTGGAAATTCCTTGTTCAAAGCATTCCACAAACGCATATTCTCGTAATAAACCGTTGATCATTTTATTTGGTTCTTGTCCATCTTTGACGTAGACTGTTTTACTTTTTTCGTCAAAGAAAACATCTTCGGGCAAAGTTGAATCATTAGAAACAACTTCTGGTTTTACCTCTGCTCTATAAATAATAGAGCTTACGATTTCATTAGGAGAATAGACCTTTGGTTTTTCAACAAAACGTTCTTTTTTTGATATGCTGCTTACATCGAATACAGTTTTAGGATTGTAATTAATACCAATACTTCCATCACGTCTTTGATATTCATTTCCTGGTTCAAGTATCTCAATTCCTTTAGAGCCTTTTTGAAGATAGGCATTTGCATCAGACCAATGAGAAAAATCTTTTAACAATGTAGCTTTAGGGTTTTGGGAATAGACCAATAGAGTATTTGTTACAGTATAATCGATGATTGCTTGTAAATTTAAGAAATCAATAAATGAGTGTGGATCACCTACAACTTTCATTGTTTCTTCATTAGCTCTATTAAAAAGTTCGTTCTTTTTTTCTTTCATATGTTGAGCAAATTCTTCTTTACTCATTCGAGGCTTTTGATTCCAATTATTTTTTTTATTGGAGCTATTTTGTTTGGGAAAAGGGGATGAGTTCCCATTCAATGCATTGTAAACATTATTCATATTATCTTACCTTCGCTTTCTTCTTTTTTGATTTACTTTGTTTGATATTATTTCTGTTTTTAGAAATTGTTTTATCTTGTGTTTTAGATTTTAACTCAATCTCTTTTTTGTATTGTTCAAGCTTTTCATGAACTGAAGGTTTCTTGCCTTCTTTGATTTTACTCTTGGCAGTTTCTAAAGTAGGCTCGGACACTGGTTTTTTCATTTTTTTTGTTTGGTGTGTTCGAGCGTCGTTCGGGTTTACTTGAATATCAAGTTCCTCTTTTTTATTTAACGTTGTAGAATCCATCAACATCTTAACAAGATCATCATGTTCTTTATCATTCATGATTGGTACATCCTTTAATGAATTTTCTCGTTCAGCTATAATGGATTCTCTAATAGCTTTTGTATCAATAGTAGCTAGTTCAAACTTATCAACGATACGTGAAATTTTGGCTGCATCTTCTGCACGTACCATAATGTCACTAATACCATCTGTATTATTTTTTTCCTTTAAAACAGAATAGAGGACACCATATCTTTTAGCTTCCTCACAAAATAATTTTAGATCTTGATTTCTAATAGCAAAGACCTTTAATTCTTTCCCACTTTTAAGCAATGAATTAAGTCTTGTTTTACCTTTTACTTTTTTTTGATCGGTTAAGATTGCATAGAGCATAGCTGCTAAAGAACGGGTTGCATTTCCACCAGCTTTTAAAGCAATGTTTGCTGCAACCTCGATTCCTTCAAGCGACATCTTAACAACTTGATCTGCTGTTTCGCCACCAGCATTCATTTTATTTCACTCCTTTGCTTTTCTTATTTTCTCTATATTGTTTATCACGCTCTTTTTCTTCTTCATGGATTTGTTGAAGTTTTTGTTTGATAGAAATAGAACGTACTTTTATACCCTCATAAAGCACCACCTCCTTTCTTAAATCTTTGATTTGCAGTGATAAAGATTCTACATCTTGTTGAAGCATTTCTTTTTTATCAGGATTTTTACATCTTCGAATCTTGTTGTAGATACATCGACGTTCTTTCAAAAGATTCTCTAATTTATCACTTGCAAAATATTGGTTTGCTTTTAACTCGGAAAGGTTTGTAATATTCTTCTTGCTAATTAAAGTAACTTCTTGAGTAATATGATCTAACTGTCTTAAATCATCACGTAATAAAAAATGCATTCTCTTTTTATGAGGTGCATTTTTAGGGAGAACTCCAAGCAGATAAAGATATCGGAAGTATAGAGCTTTAAAACCTGTAATTTTACATTTGTTATCTTTTATATTTCCGTGATAGTAAAAATGTTTTGTCTTTTGTTTTGGCATGTTTAATGATTGGAATTTTACAAATTTTTGTTCATATATCCTTTCTTCAATTTTATCAACCGTATAGTTTTCAAGTTTATCTAAACTTCTTAATCGAACATAACGTTCTTTATTTTTAGGTTTAATAGCAACATGTTTACCATACTTTATATGGTAGCCAAGTTCTTGCAGATGTCTGTAGAATTGTTTCATACTCATTGAATGAGCAATAGCAAAATCAACATCTTCTTTAATGAAATCTCTCCAAGTAAGTTCATGTTTCTTTTCAGCATTCCATTGTGAGTAATGTGATCCTTTTTGTTGAGGATGTTCTATAACAGACAATCTATATTTTCGACATAAAGAATCAGATAAATCTCTCATTCGTTTATAGTTTTCTCGATTATCATAATACTTTTTTCCATCAACAAAACTTACTGAGTTGATTACAAAATGATTGTGATAATGTGCTTTATCTAAATGAGTTGAAACCAAAACTTCAAAACGATCTCCCCACATAAGATTAGCAAGTTCAATACCTATCTGATGTGCAGTTTCAGCATTTACTTCTCCTGGTACAAAAGACTGATAACCATGAAATGCAAGTATTCCATCAGTTTTATTGAAACCTTCTTTGGTAATTTCCATTTCCTGAAAAGCAGTAGGGTACGAACAGTTGATACCTGTCACGTACAGTTGTTTTTCTGTTTTTAGATCTTGAGTAGTATATGAAATAACTTGATTCAAACCATTGTATTGATAATCATGTTCTTGTACTTCTGTTTTATTAGGGTTAGAAGTATATTCCAAGACTCTTTTTAAATTATCTTTGATATCCCATATTGCCGTAGTAGCCATATTACATTTCCTTTCAATTTTTTAATCTAAATTTGATGTTATCTCTTTTGGAAGATAAACTTGTTTTCGGATTTCAACAATTTGTTTATCCAATTCCTGTTTAGCTTTGTTGAATTTTAGAATATCTATGCTTCCATTTTTATTGGCAATTACTGCCACTTGATTTATGTTATTTCCTATACGTCTTAATTGACGAATGACTTCTTGAAAATCATCAGAGGGTAGAGGTTGAGGAATTCTATTTTTAACAAGTTGTAATAAATAAGATTGTTTAGATAATCCACATTCCTTTATATGTTTCATAAATTCTTCATATTCTTGATCGTTCATAGCAACTTCAATTCTATGTTTTCTTGATCTATTAGCTCTCATATATACGCTCTCCTTTGTAATTAACTGGGTATTAGGGTGAAACCCTAACAAGCGAATTTGTACGGGCAAATTCAGTGCTTGCTACATTACAAGACATATAAAAATCCTTTAATCATCTTGTTTAGGATTGAAATAATCATCAACATTATTTTCTAGTTTTTCAAACTCGTTTTTTAAAGAGTAAAGTTGTTTGAGCTTATTAGAATGTTCGATGATTTCATTATCCAATTTCTTTTTTGCAAGTATTTTGGATTCTTTTTCTTTCTCTTGTTTTTGTATTTCTCTTAATATTTTCTTTAACATTTTTAGCGATCGACTCCTTTTGATTTATGTTTTGGTTTTCGTTCAATCACTTCAAATTCATCTAAATCAGGTATTAATGCAAGTGAAGATCCATTTTCCCAATTCATATGAATTTGATTAGCATCATCGACATATTCAACTGTTCCAACTGTGCCGGAAGGAACAGGATTAAAAGAATCTTCTAGCTTAATACATTTGATTTTTGTTCCTTTTGGATATTTTTCTTTAATACTCATAGTTTGTTTTCTCCTTTAATATTGATTTGTTGTATAAAAAAAGAAAAGACAATTTAAATTATCTTTCCATAAAAGTTTTATTTATTCTTATTTTTAAATAGTGGTAAATGTGCATACGGTTGAAGCTTTTTATATAGATTGTTCCAATTGTTTTGTATTTCAGTAAAATAATTATTATCGTACTTATTATTTATGGCATCACTTATATATGATACGTTAGATTCAAAATTTATTTCCTTGAAATATTTTTCAGCATCTAGACTACCAGAGAACAATAGTTTTTCAACTCTTTTTATAAATTCATCATCTTTATATTTTATGTTGTAATCTTTTGTGTGTATTATCGTTTCAACTATTTCATAAATAGTTCGCCATCTCATTGAACTAGTTAAATATCGCATATCTTGTGTTGGAGATGAAGTTGCCATTTGTATGCTTCCTATTTTTAAGAATAAACTGGTTATTGCAAAGCTCCACCAATAGATAATTCCTAATTGAGAAGGATTAGATATAACTTCTTGAAGTAAAAATCTAAAATTGTCTGTCGTTGCAAAAGCGTCAGCATCATATTCTAAAGTTCTTTGATCAAGTGGAGATAAACCATTACTTTTTTTGTTGGTTTCTTCTGGCTCGATGATTTGAAATTGGCTATTTTGATTAAATGACAATGATTTTTTATATTCACAATGTCCATTAAAAATATGACCCAATTCATGAGCAATCATGAATTGTATTGAAAAATAAATTAAAGATTCTGTTAGATTTTGTTTTTCATTTTTACTATCGCTTCGTAATCCTGTACCATTCTTTTGAAAAATTATGCTTTCAAATGAAAAATTATATGGATCTTCTAGATTCGAAGTGAATTTTTCGTTTATCTTTTTAAAATACTCATCTGTAACTTGAGAAAAATAAAAGTATAATACATCAATAGCTGTTCTATCAATTGAAATTCGACATTCTTTATCTTCATAACATGATGAAGCATTGAAAGAATTATTTCTAACTAAATTAAATAATAGTGGGTCTATTTTTTTGGAACAATATTCTGTGATTTTCTCGTAGGAAGAAAATATATTATTAGCAATTATTTTTGTACTAGAATAGATTTTTTCATTCATATTTTACACCTCTTTTGAATAAATGTTTTTACTAATATACATATAATACTAACTCCAATTTTACCACAATTTAGTCATCTTTCATCAATAGTTATATTAGTTTTTATTTTTTTCTTCAGTAGTTCATTCATATCTTTGACTCGATAGGGAGTGTTATCATGAATGATATATTGATTATTTAAGTGATAAATGATCTTCTTTGTTGTGTCTTTTCCTGCCTTGTCGTTATCCAAATAAAGATTGATTACTTGAATATTTGGATTGTGTTTAAGAAAAGTTTCTAATGCTATTGGAATGGAGGCTTCTTCAATATGAGAGCCAAGAATTGTTGCACCACCAATTGAAAGATAATTTTCACTTAAATAATTTCTACCTTGTTTCTTTAATAATGTAAGGTAGGAGAGAAGATCAATAGCTGATTCAAAGACATGTAATACTTTGCTTTGATCATTGATAATATTAAAACAATTTTCTTTTTTGCTACCAGCAACATCGATTTTAAGTGTTGAACTGGTTGCTCTCTTGGCAGCGTATTGAGGATAATGATGATGGTCATATCCAATAAATATAATTGAATGATCTCTTTTGGCTTCATATAAATAATGATTTTGAATGCAGTAATCAACGATTTCTTTATCGATGCCTCTTTCTAACATCAGATAATTTCTTGCAATTGCATTATTGATATTAGGTTCTGGTAATCTAAAAGGTCTATTGTTTATTGTATTTTGATTTGTTTTTATCTCAGGTGGTTGTTTATCAATAAGGTCTCTTAAATAAAGTGCAGCATCTAAAAAATTCCAACCTTCAACTTCAATAAAAAACTTTAATGCCGTTTTTCCACCGATGTTTTTAGCCCAATAACACCATAAACCGTTCGACATGTGCAAAGAACTATGTGTTCTTGTCGTATAATCATTCCAGCCGTTTTTTATGAGTTCATTGGGTTCATAGTTTTCATAGTAGGTGAGTAAATCTAATGATTTAACACGTTTCAGATCTACTTTACTTATTCCTTTACGTCCCATTTTGTTTTCCTTTCTATCATAGTAAAAAGGGAGAAGAACTCCCTTATCTTGATAACTGTTTCGTAGTAGCAGGTACTTCTTCTACCTCATCATCTAAACCAACATCGCTATGATTATTGTTTCCAATGTCCAACTCTTTGTTAAGTTTTGATAATCGATTGTTCTTTTCTTGAAGTTCTTCTTCCTTTTCGAAAGGTTTATTAACTTCTTCTTTTGCTGTTTCAAATTGATGTTCCGTATTTTCTAGGAGTGTTTTTTCAGTTGTTAGCTTCTTTGAAATACCTTCAATTTGATTATCTAAACGCGTAATATTTCCATAAATATCACTTCCTAGTTCTACTTTATAAGAACTATTTCTTTTAAGCTCAATCATATGTCGATTATAAAATGTGTCATAGGAAAGGATCATTTTAAATCCACGATATTCTCCAATTGGTATAGGGTTTGTTGACTTTTGTTGTTTACATAATAGAAGTAATGCGTTACCTGCAATTTCTTTTTCAGGATAAAATTTATCCATTAGTGTCATCCCACTAAAATCTTTAACTGGTTTTACAGTTTCTATATCTTTTTCAAAAGCACTGATTGATTCTTTGATTGCTGAAATCTTCATTGGATAATACTTAATGATTTTATCTTCCAAGTCATATTTTTCTGAAAGATAGTTTGCTTTAGCAAGTTTTAACTTGCTGACTTGAATATCCAAATCCATCTTTTCTTTGATTTTTGGATTTCCACTTGCAAGTGCTTTGATTTCCGCATAACTTAAAGAAGCTTCATCAATGTCTTCAGCACTACGAACAGGGGATTTACTTGTCATGATTTGAGAAATAAACTTCTGTTTATTTTCTACAAGCTGATAAAGGTAAGCATCAAATGTCTGTTCAGTAACATAACGATAAATATGGACATCAGGATTTGTATTTCCTTGTCTAATAATACGACCAGCACGTTGCTCTAAATCACTAGGACGCCAAGGACAATCTAAATCATGAGAAGCAATCAAGAGGTCTTGTACGTTAGTTCCAGCACCCATTTTTGCAGTTGATCCAAGTAAAATTCTAACTTTTCCTGAACGTACTTTGCTGAAAAGTTCTTTCTTTTTCGCATCAGTGGGAGCGTCATGAATATAAGCAATTTCATCTTCAGGAATACCTTTTAAAATCAATTTTGCGGTTATATCATCATAAACATTAGAATAATTTATATTTGATAATTCCGTGTCTTTTAAATCATCCTTGATGTGTTGAGAAGATTTAGAAGGAGTCGACATATCACAAAAGATAAGCTGTGTTGCTTTTTTCTCTTTATTTTCTTCATAAATCTTAAATACATTATCAACACACGCATTAACTTTGCTTGAATCATTATCAGAAAGAAGGGGATTGATGAGTCTTTGATCTAAGGCTAGTTTTCGTCCATCATTTGTAATCTTTAACATGTTATCGGTAGTAGGAGCTACTTGACTGTCTCGAATAAGCTGTGCTCGTTCAGATAATGTTTCGACCATTTCTTTTTGGATGTCACTTGGTTTTACAGCAATATTATGATAATGCGCATTGGGAACAGGAAGCTTTAACATATCAGCTGTTTTAATATCTGCAACTTCTTTGAACATATTTATCAGTTCAGGAAGATTATAGAATTTTGCAAATCGTGTTTTCATACGATAACCAGTCCCTTCAGGAGCTAATTCGATGGCAGTTGTTGTTTCTCCAAAAGTAGAAGCCCAACTGTCAAAGTGTTCAAGACCATGTTCTTTTAAGGTATTATATTGAAGATAGCGCTGTATCGTGTACATCTCCGTCATTGAATTTGATATAGGTGTTCCTGTGGCAAATACGACACCTTTACCACCTGTAATTTCATCAAGATACTGACATTTCATAAAAAGATCACTTGATTTTTGAGCTTCGGTTTGTGATAGTCCCGCCACATTTCGCATTTTTGTGTAAAGAAAAAGATTCTTGTAGTTATGACTTTCGTCTACAAAAATCCTATCAACACCGAGTTCTTCAAAATAGACAACATCATCTTTTCTGCTGCTGTCATTTAATTTTTCTAATCTTTTATTTAATGATTTTTTCATCTTTTCTAGCTGTTTAATGGAGTAACGTTCGCCATTGTTTGCTTTTAAATCTTGAACGCCTTTGGTTATATCATTGATTTGCATTTCAATTTGATGTCGTTGTCTTTCAATTGACATTGGAATCTTTTCAAACATTGAATGACCAATAATAATGGCATCATAATCTCCTGTAGCAATCCTTGAACAAAACTTTTTACGATTATTTTTTTGAAAATCTTGTTTTCTGGCAACAAGAATATTGGCACTAGGATAGAGCTGTAAGAATTCCGAACCCCATTGCTCAATCAAATGATTTGGAACAACAAACATACTTTTTTGTGAAAGTCCTAGTCGTTTAAGTTCCATACAGGCTGCAACCATTTCAAAAGTTTTGCCTGCGCCAACCACGTGAGCAAGTAGGGTATTTCCACCATACAAGATATGAGCAATGGCATCTTTTTGATGTTTTCGCAAAGTGATTTCACCGTTCATATTTGGAAATTCCAAATGATCACCATTATATTCTCTTGGTCTTGTTGAATTAAAAAGCTCATTGTATTTCTTTGTTAATTTATCTCGACGATCATAGTCTTTCCATATCCAGTTTTTAAAAGCTTCTTTTATCGAATCCTGTTTTTGTTGAGCTAACATGGTTTCTTTCTTATTTAAAACAGCAACTTTTTTGCCATCTTCATCATAACTATAATCATAGATTTTTGTTGCTTTTAAGTTTAAACAATCCTCAATCAAACGATAAGCATTAGCACGTCTCGTTCCATAAGTCTTTTCACTTTTTGCATTATTGGCATCATAGTTTTTGCTTTTGATGAACCATTGTGCATTGATACTGCTATATTGAACTTCCATATATTGTCTTGCGAAACTTCCTGTTGAGAGAAGTTCAAACATAAACTCAGTATATATTTCAGGTTCAATCCAGGTAGCTCCAATTCTTACTTCAATTTCACTTGCTGAAAGTTCTTGTGGCATAGCATTTTGTAACTGTTCAACATGATAATTGTATTGAGGGTCAATACAAGCGGAAAGCTTTGCAATCTCTAATTTCTTTCTGATATTACCGCTTAAATATTCATCAGCAGTGACATATTTTTCATCCTCTTCATTATTGATGTTAGGAATCTTATAAATAACACCTTTAAGGTCATTAATGATCTTCTCTTTATCAAAATCAGTGAGACTTTCCATGTAGTTAAAATCAATATCTCCTTTTTCACTTAATGACAGCATGAGGGCTTCATTTGAAGTTTCAACATGATCTTTAACGATATGTTTTTTAATAGTTCGTTTGGTAAATATATCGGCTTTAGATTTCAATGTACCATCTTCATCGATATTTTCTAATGAGCATAGAAGATAGTAGGCGCTGTCTTCTCTAAAAGCAATTGAATTACCACGACTGTTTAATAAACCATATTTGTTGGTAAAATCATCATAAAGTTGGTTGAGTTTTCTTTGTTCATCTTCAATAACATCATCAGGATAATCATCTTTTTGATAATCAATCAAATTTCTTACACAATCACGAATTTCAATCATTCCTTTAACACGATTTTGTGCAGTATTAGAAAGTTCAATTTTAGACATAAGACTGTTTTCTCTAAAATAGATTTCTCCGTCTACAAGAGTATAAGAAAAATTCCTAACTGTTGGATCAGCAGGAATTCTTTTTATTTCATCTTCTTTACTTTCTAACAAAGGAGAATCAGACACAATCAAGTTTTCAATATATCCGTGAATGTATTTAATTGCTGTATCAAGACTTTCTTTTAGGGGAATGTCATCAAAAGGAACAACGGTAAGATCTTCTCGACCATACATCATCTTTGCCATTTTAGGATTGCCAAGTATCATTTCAGGATGATTTACAAAATAAGAATTGTAAGTAAAACCTTTGTCATCAGTTTCAGTATACAGCCATTCATTTTCTTGAATAAGTGGACGTTCTCTTTTTTGCAGAATTAAAATATCACTGGTTGTTTTTGTGTTAGCTGCTTTTGAAAAAGTATCATTAGGTAATCGTATAGCTCCTAAGAGTTCAGCGCGCTCATTGATATATCTTCTAACAGATGGATTAGCTTTATCCATCGTATAACGACTTGTCACAAAAGCAATGATACCTCCTGGTCTTACTTTATCAATGGTTTTAGCAAAGAAGTAATCATGTATGTTGAAATGATACTGATCATAGCGTTTATCTATGACACCAAATTGACCAAAGGGAACATTACCAATAGCTACATCAAAGAAAGAATCAGGCAAATTTGTTTTTTCAAATCCTTCAATAGCAATACTTGATTTTTGGTAAAGTTGTTTTGCGATTCTTCCACTGATAGAATCAAGTTCTACACCATACAGTTTTGATTCATTCATGGATTCAGGAAGCAATCCTAAAAAGTTCCCTGTACCGCATGATGGCTCTAAAATATTTCCATATTTAAAACCAAGCTGATCCAGAATGTTATAAATACTTTCGATAACAATAGGTGGGGTATAGAAAGCCGTTAATGTTGATTCACGAGCTTTTTCATATTCTTCTTTGGAAAGTAGGTTTTTAAGTTCTACATATTCATTCGACCAATTGGATTTGGTTTCATCAAATACATCTGCAAGACCTCCCCAGCCAACATATTTAGCTATAATATCCTGTTCTTCCTTTGTTGCAAATCTTTCTTCTTTTTCTATAGAAAAAAGCAGTTTGATGGCTGCAATATTATTTTGATACCTTTCTTTAGGACTGCCAACGCCTAGATGTTCGTCACTAATTTGATAATTTATTTTTTCAGTTTGAACAGGTTTGGTTCTTTGAGTATCGCTTGACGTTTCCTGTTCTTGAATCGTATTCGAAATACTGTAATTGTATTTTTCAGAAAATTCTTTTAGCAAAGAATAGGGCATATCACTGTAAACAATTCGTGTTCCGTCATAGTCCAGATGATAAATCCCACTTTTATTTGTCCTATCCTTAAACACTTGTTCGGATTCAACTAAATAATTTTTATCTAGAAGATCATCAAGCCATTGGTTTGCATATTTTCCTAATTCTTCTTCGAGTGTTATATAATCTTTATTTTGAGAGTCTATTGAAATATCAACATCTAAATCATCATTTTGATAGGATATAGGTTCTAAAGTTCTTGATGAAAAATCAACTTTAAGAGTCAAGTAAGGATTGCTTACTTCAGCTCCTAAATAACTTACTTGATAGTAGTTAAACATATCAATTGTCTTTTTATCATTGTCATAGAAAATCATTAAAGGATCAACTGTTTCATTTGCACTTATCATGTTGCAAAATACAGATATTTCATTCATGATACGTGGCACTAATTGTTCCATTTTTTCAAATAAATGATTGTTTTCACTGAAAGCATTATTTATTTCATTATTTTTAAATGAATAATCTTCATATGTTCTATCAATGAGATATTCAACTAGATCATTTCTAAAATCATCATCATTTAGATACCTGTTATAAAACTCAGGATCGTCTTTTTCATAAGAAGGCATAATTGAAATCAATTCTTCACGGATAAAATCATTCGCTTCTTCAACGGTCGTATCACTGTCACGTAAGGCAGGGTAAATCATTGAACGCTTGATTTTATTTTCTAGATCTAGGAGATATTTTTGGATAACTGCTTGATTTGAGCCTTCAATAATGACATCTTGAATAGGTTGAGCAACAGGTTTTAAAAGATGTTCATTCAAAGGGTTTTCTTTTAAAAGCTTTAAGAAATCATCTTTAGAATAGTATTCCAACAGAAGAGGAAAATTTTCATCTTGTAAGGTTATCTCATCACCATCTTCTAAAATGTTATATTGATTAGCACCAACATAGACTTTATCTCTAACAGACCATTGATATTCTTTTTGAATATTTTCTTTTTCGATTCCGGTTTCATTCACTAAAGAAACTGAATCATTATTGAGTTGCTTTCTTTCGTATTCAAGTTGATGTTCCAATTGTTGTTGAAGAAAAGTAGGGTAAAACTCTTTTTCTTTAGCATTTAGATAACGATCAGCACTGACAAGTTCACTTATTCTTTTTGCTACATTTTCCCATTTGAGTGTAATATCAATTTCTTCATGACCAATTTCTTTTCCACGAGTCAGTTTGATGCCTTTACTGTCATGGAATTCATCAATAAATCCAACTGCTGGATAACTTCCACCTGTACCATATTCTTCTTTTAAAAACTTAGCTTTGTCTTTAATTGAATTGTTTTTCAAAAATTCCTGATAGATTCGATATTTACCTTGTTCAACATTGCTACCTCGTTGTAAAATACGATCTATTTCTTCTTGAGAAAAATAGATTCCATTTTGCATATTTTTGATATTTTCATAAACTGCATTTTGTTGTTCTTCTAGGGTAGGTATTTGTACACTTGGATCAAAGTATCTCGATAGAATCAAACCGTCGATATTCATTGCAACAATTGACCAGATAAGTTCTTGACTAGCAACTTGTTTATCATAACTTCCTAAATAGACATGTAATCCTTCATCGTTAGGCATATATCCTAGAGTAATACCATCAACTTCCCATTCAACCAATTTTGTGGGATAGAGTTCCTTACAAAACTCAACCTGTTCATCTCTATCTGGATGAGTTTTAAAAAAATCGATGATTTCAGGGGATGAGAAGTTCATGGAATCGTTATATTGAAATAAATGATAGTCAACATCTTTATTTATTACTTTTGTACTGAATGCAAGTTGAATACCAGACATTCGTTCAAAAGGTGGTAAAAGATAGTTGTCATTTTCAATAACATCAGCAAGATGCTTTTGAAGTTCAAAAAAAGTCAAAAAAGATTCAGACTTTTTGTTGAGATAATTACCTTGCCATACTCTCAATCCATGATCTTTTTTCATATATCCAAGATAGCTGAAATCATATTTTTCAGGTCTTCTAAATGTTTGAACCAATGTATCATCATAACATTCTTCAAGATATTGAGCACGTTCATTTTCATTTGTATGCTCATGAAAATATTGAACAATTTCTTCTTTGGTATGCTGCAATTTAACATTTTCTCTTAATAATTGAGGAAGATCGTTCAAATCAAAAGGTGGTAAAACATCAATACCACCTAAATCCTTATTGGATTCTTCAATTCCTAAATCTAACTGTAGATTATCTCTTTCAGAATGATCTCGTTTGCTGATTGTTTGAGATTGTTCATGTATTGTACCCATTCCATTTGGTGTTTCTCTTTGTTTGGTGCTGGATACTTCTTCAACAGGTCTTTCATCAATGTTTCCATTTTCATTTGAGCTTGTTGTTCGATTTCTTGTAGATGACTGTTGAGTTCGTTCTTCGCTTTGAGTGCGAATAGATGTCCCGGATGGTTCGTTTGAAGATAATCGTATCTCAACCTTGCGTAATGACTGTTGAGAGGTTTTTCCATCGGTTTGAGATTGGGAAGTTGATAATCTTCTACTTGACTGTATGTTAGTTCTTTCATTTTGAGTGCTCCTTTCGTTTTCTTCAATTTTATTTTGCCTTTTTGGTTTGTTTTGTTCAAATGTACGAATCATGATTTTTTTAGCAAGTCTTGAAATGTCATCAAGACCAATTTCAGTGAGATCATGAACTGTTGTTCCTAACTGACCAATCGAATCTAAAGAGTTAAATAGGGTAATGTCACTAAAATCTTCTTCGGCAAAGTAGGGTTTTGTATCTAATTCTAATCTGCTGAAAATCTGATAAGCAATGGAATTTGCGGTTAGCTGAGTGAAAATACTTTTGATTTCCTGTTCTTCAAGAAATTCAAGACCGCTGTCTTGATTGTATTTGATAAGTGAAGATAAATAATCCTGTGTATTTTCTTGAGCAATGATCCTTGACATTTCAATAATTGAATCACTTAATGATGTTGAATCAACTGAATCATATTTATCATGAATCATTTCGATGAATTCATCTTCATGTTGTTTATCAACTGACCATAGATGCAAAGGTTGATTGACAGGACTCCAAGTATCTTCAATGTCGAAAACATAACGAAGTTTATTTTGTTCGTTTGTAAGTAGTGCAATTCCTCTAGAATATTTCTTGATCCAACGATTCATTTTATTGTTCCAAGTATTGTATTCAGCACATGCTTTTGCATTTGGCTTTTGAGCATAGATAAGAATTTGATCATCGAAACGATATTTAAAACTCCATGCTGAAGTTTTTAAGAAATCCATCCAATTAGTAGGGGATGAAGTGATTTTTTGAGAATATTCAAACCACAATTCATAAACATATTGATATTTGTTTGACAATGTTTACACCTCCTTAATTTTGAGTATTAAAAAAGGAACTACTGTGAGTTCCAATAAATTAATTTAAGTAATTAGACGCCTTTTCTATAAGAAACATCAAAATTAATATTAGCACCTAATACTTCTGATAATTTGTCTTTTTGTATTTCATTAAAGACTTTGTAACCTCTATTAACGTATAACTGAATTTCATTATCATTTTTATCATTCGAATTTGCTACTGTAAATGCATATTCATATCCTTCGTGTTTTATCATTGATTCCAATAAATCCAATAATTCACTTTGAATATAACAGGGTACTAGCTCTATAGGAAAAACAACATACGCATATTTGTTTGAATATTTTTTATAGCCACAATTTGCAATAGGAATTGTGTTGTGTAGAACAATTACTGTGCTTTTATATAAAATATAATCTATTTCATAACTTTTCTTACTTTTTAATCCTATTCCATAGTCTGCAAATGGATTATAATCTTTTAAATTTCCATTTTTAAATGGGATATCATTAAATTTCTTCATATTGTCATAATCTCCATATACTGTTTCTAAAGTGAACGTTGTTGGATCCGCACCAAACCATGTTTGTAGTTCATTTTCATCTGTATAATCATTTATCCAACATATAGCAAAAACGAATTGGTTTGTTTTTGTAAATTCTAAAAGTTCATAAGAAACACCATTACTCAAATAATCATTTTCATAATCATAGCCTATTGTAATGATATTATAAGTATCTAATGCTTCACCAATTGCTCCGATAGATAATTTTGTGTTTATCGTATAAAAGCTTTTGAGTGCCAATCTTTCACCTGATTCTATTTCATCTAGCGAAGAAGGAAGATAGTTATTTATAGTGCATGATATTTGATGATTCTTACCATTAGGAGTAAATGGTACAATTATAGAATAACGACCATCAACATCATTGCATAATCTATCTGGATTTATTTTTTTGAATGTATAATCGATTTCTTTACCATCAATAGAAATACTTATTTTTCCTAATGGCGTAATTAAACACATTTTCAGTTCAACTCCTGTTAGTAACTTATTTTAGCTTCAATTTCATTTAATTTTCCATTTTCTTCTAATTTCTTATTGATCCAATAAAATGGAATAGGAGTAATGTCTTCTATAGGTTTATTATTATCAAATATTTTAAATTGTCTTGTATTGATATCATATTCAAATTTACAATACACATCATTATCCGGTGAGTCAAAAACACCCTTAACTATGTTATCATTCATTTTAAGTTCTTTAAAATAAAAATTTATATAAACCATTTCTATTTACCTCTATCTTTCCTTATATAAAAATATATACTATTTTCTTAATTATACATCACAATCGAAGCTAAACATAATAAAAAAAGGATAAGAATTTAAATAACTTATCCCTTTGGCAATTTTTAACGTCTTTGCTTTGACGATAGATTAAGCGCTCTAGTTAAAAAACTAAGCCTACTTATAATAACATATATCTCTTTTGTATATAAGTAGATTATCTTAAGTTTTCTATTTTATTCTTGTTAATTTTTCTTTGATAATCTAAAAAATCTTTTAATTTTATACCTTGATCAGGTAAGAATTGAATTTCTTTATCTTCATCAATAAACCGAAACCCATTTTCAAGTTTTATAGGTTTATCAGTTAAAATAGTGCCTAAGAAATTAACATGTATGTTTTTTGCTATACAAGTTATTTCTCCATTAAATTCATCATCATGCATTGTTTCATATGCATAAACATTTTTTGGTAAAAGATATTTATCGATTCTTTGATTTGTAAATAATGCAGATTGACCGTTAAATTTAATTTGCTCATACATTAACCTTCCTGGTCTTGCTAAAAAGAAATGAGTAGGGGATGAGTATCTGTCTTTATAATTCCAATTAAGATCAATAATATCTCGTACATCTTTTATTTTTCCTTCGTTTATTTGAGTTTGTAATGCGTTGATAAAATTTTCATCGTTTTTTAATACATAATGAGTTGCGAGACAAATATGATAAAGACAGCTTTTAGAATTTGTTATTTTAGGAATAATTTTTAGTATTCCTTTTTCATTTTTGGTAAACTTTAAATCAACTTCATTAGCTTCTATATCGAATGGATGATCTGTTATACCGATTTTTTCTAAAGAAGAAATAATTGAGATGTATCCTTTATCAGTTGCAAAATCAATTATTTCTTTTTTTCCTAGATTGGAGATTTCTGCTTTCATTAGCGTTCTACTCCTTTGTCACGTTTTTCTTTGATTCCAAGTTTTTGACTTTCTCTATTTAAATGTTCATTGAAGCATTCTTTACATCTTTTTTTGTAGTCATTGAATGCAGATTCTTTGGTGACTCCATAATGACCTGTATAGTAACCAGTTTTCCTATCAGGAGTTGTTTTCCATGTTACATAAGGACTAGGCGAATTTTCATTGTATCCTAAAACGACACTTGAATTACCAATGTCGAATGAAGCAATAATTATATAGTTTCCATTTTTTTCTTGATAAAGATCCATCACATCAATTTCTCTATTGAATAGTTTCATGAAGTTCTTATCAATATGATTTTTCTTGCAGTAAGAAAGATACTTTAGTAGACCATCGGTAAAATTGATTTCTTCTTGCATTTCATCAATTTGAAACCAGACACCATAATGGGTATTAGCATTCATTTCTAGAATCTCATAGTCATTTTCTAAATCTTTGAATAAGAAATCATCAATATTGAAATCCCAGTTTGCTACATCAAATGATTGAATTTTACCTGTTGTATCAATGATAATCGAATAGAGTTCTTCAATTTCAGTTTTTCTTGATATATAACAAACGTATTGATGACCTTTATTATCGAAATCTTTTTGAAGAATATAATCTATTTTTCCATCAGATATGCCTTTATCTTGCAAGGTGGAAAATATTTGTTCATGTAATTGATCAATATTCATATTTTTTATCTATAAGATGCTTATATACATTTAAATAGTCATTGATAATTTTTTTATTTTCTTCAAAAAGTGTACTGATAATAGTCCAGTTAAAGTTTTCTAAAATATTAAAGAAATCATCTTCATCATACATAAGGTAAAATTCGCCAATAATATTTGCAAGTTCATTTTTGCTATATATGTTTAGAAGCTTATAATTGATTCCATTTTTTTTGCAATAGACAACGTAGTATTTTAATGAAAAATATTTATGACGAATATCATTGTCAAGAGAAGCAATATAATTCCAAAGTCGAATATGAAAATCAAGAGAAACAAAATTTATGTCTATTTCTTCATTTTCAATTTGTAAAAGAAAATAGCCTTCAAAATCTTTATTGTAAAGATCAGTAACAGTATCATCTTTTTTATATACTTTTATGTCTTTCATAGGAATTGCGTCTTTTGTTTCTAATATATAAATATAGGATAAAGAAGGGTTATCTTGTTCATGAACACCAATAAGTGTCTGACTGGTTTCTTCTCTATCATTAAATAAGATAAAATCTATTTCAGGACGATTAAATAAATTGCTTTCATTGATTTGTTCAATGATTATTTTATTGGCCTGTTTCAATGTTAAAGTTTCCATGTTTTTTAGTCCTTTCTACATGATTATTCAATAAAAAAGGAGAGTCTAAAAATAAATAGATTCTCCTATAATTTTTAAAAGTTATTGTTGTTCTCTTTTAACTTTGAATCTGATAATTAATAATGCAGCTAAACTTAAAAGACCTGAGACAATCCAATATTGATATAAGTTATCATCACCAGTTTTTACTTTTACTGGAAGATGTTCATCATACATAACAACATGTTGAATAGCTCCTGTATCTTCAATTTTAAAATCAATTGATTCAGCAATCTTATAACCTTGTGGAGCAGTTTCTTCAATAAGTGTATATGATTCTCCAACATTTAGGTTTTTAATCATATGTGGTTCTTTACCAGATGTCCATTCATCGATGTTATTTCCATCTTTATCTACAACTTTTAATTTAGCGCCTTCGATTTCTTTTTTGTTTGTAATATCTTGTTTGCTGATTTGAACTTTGATATCTTCATCAATCAAAGTTAAAGAAATATCTTTATTTTCTTCAACTTTGAATGTTTGTTCTTTGCTAGTAGCATATCCATTAGGTGTTTTTGTTTCTCTTAAAACATATTCTTCACCAGCAATTAGACCTTCAATCATGTGAGATGTTTCATCACCATTTAGATCAATATTTGCATAAGTTGTAGTTCCATCTTTTACAAATACCAATCTGTAATCATCACGATCTTTATTTTTTGAAATACTGTACGTGATAGTAGAATCATCTTCATCGATGTACATTCCTTCAGCTTTTTTGTTTTCTTTGATTTGAGATTGCATATCTTCAGTTACATCAAATATATGTTGACCGGTAGTCCATCTGTCTACTATTTGTTTTGTTTTATTTGGAACCACAGTTAACTCAGCACCTTTTAATTTTTTTCCATCTTCTTTGACTTTAGAAACATCATTGATTGTATCAATCATTTCAACTTTTTGATTTTCTTTGTCATAAGTTACTTCAAATTCAATGTCATTTGCTAAATTTAATCCAAGAGGGGATAAATCTTCATGTAAAATATAAGATTTTCCTTCTTCTAAATTATTTGCAAAATGTTCTTTTCCTTCAGAAATCCATTCGTCTATGATGTTTCCATCTTGATCTAGAATTTGCATTGTAGCACCAGTGACTTCGCTACCACCAACTGTTGATTTAGAAATAGAAACTTGTTTATCTTTCATGATGATTTTTTGATTGGTTTTTTCTTTCGTTACAGTAAATTCAATATCACTAGATTTGACAAATTCTTCAGGCGAAATTTTTTCAGAAAGAATATAAGATTTTCCTTCTTCAAGACCGTTGATTAAATGTTTTTTCTTTTCAGAAACCCATTCGTCAACTACTTTTCCAGTTTGTTTTTCACTTACAGTAATAGTTGCGCCTTCAATTTCATTTTCGTCAGTAATATCAGTTTTTGAAAAAGCAACTTGTTTATCTTTCATAGTTACAGTTTCTAGTTCACTAGAGTTCTTAACGGTAAAAATAATATCTGTAGCTTTAACATAATCTTTAGCTGCAATTGTTTCAGTTAAAGTATATGTTTTTCCAACAATAAGTCCTTCAATAGAATGAGCTTTATCATTTGAAATCCATTCATCTACGACTTTGCCTTGATCATCTTTGATTGTTAATGTAGCACCTGCTACTTCTTTATCACCTGTAATGTCTGTTTTATTAAATTCAAAATGTGTTGTTTTATTTTCAATGTTGAATGCCTTAGTATAAAGTTGAGTTCTAGTGTCAGTTTGTTTGAAAGTAACATCATATTTCTTAGAATCTAAGACACATCCATCAATCGTTTTTACTTCTTGTAAATAATAAGAAGCATCTGTAGAACTCATTGGTAAATTTGTAATTTGTAAATGGCCATCATTTGATAGGGCAAATAATCCATCTTTGATTTCTTTACCAGCAAGTAATGTTGCTTTTGATTCTTTTAAAGAAATATTTTGATCCTTTTTAAATAAAAGAGAACCATCGATTGAACTGTAGATGTTATCTTTGGCTTTCAATTCAAATTGGATTTTAGAAAGATCAGATCTGTCTACTAAATCTTTATCAGTATCTAAATCAGTAATTGTTTTGTTGATTTTGATTTCAGCTTTAGGTTGAGCGTTTTTAACTTTGATTGTTAAAATAGGATCTTCATCTTCGTCTTTATCGTAATCTCTTGTATTTGTAATTGTAAATTGAATAGAATTATCTAAATCCAAGAATCCTTTTGGTGTTTTGATTTCTTCAATCGTATAAGTTCCAGAATCTAGTTGTAAGGGTAGGGTAACAGTTCCTTCTTCAGTATCTTTTACAGTAACAACATTTTTAGAGTTGGTAGTAAATGTGTCATATTTTTTACCTGATACTTTTTGAGTTACATAATTTCCTTGAGCATCTTTGATTTTAAAAGAAGCACCATTCAATGTAACGGTTTTTCCTGTTTCTTTATCAACTTTGTTGATCTTTAATTGAGAAGTAAAAGGTCTGTTGTTGATATTGATTCTTTTTACTTGTTCCACGTCTTTATATTCAGTGTAATCATCAGTAACGGAAACCATAAAGTCAGGAGCAGTAATATAATCTTTAGGAGTTTTTGTTTCTCTAACGATATATTTACCATATGGTAAGTAAGGAGTATTTGCTTTTCCATCTGAGTCAGTTGTAATCACAGCATATACAGTAGCATTGTCCCAACCAACGTGGTCAACTTCACTTTTTAAACGGAAAGTGAATTCTGCACCTTGTAGACCTTTGACGAGTCCGGAAATTCCATCTTTTTCTCCTGATTTAAATACTTGGATTTTTTGTATATTGACACGGTTTGTCTCTTTAGCATCTCTTGATACTTTTGAAACGGTTTGACCTTCGTAATCAATAGAGACATTGATCTTTTCATCATTAATGACTAGTGAATCATTAGTTTTTGATTCTTGAATATAATATTTTCCAAGAGGAAGATTGTCCCATGTAATCTTTCCATTTTCATCAGTTTTAGAAGTAGATACAACTTCATCTTTATCATAGAATTTAACAGTTCCTGCTTTATTCATGATTTTTTCTTTAGCATATAATTTGAAAATGACATCTTTAGCATTAGCATCACCTAATAAACCATTCGTTTTTGAAGTATCAATTTCTTTTTGTAATTCAATTTTTCCTGTTGGTTCTTGATCCATAACTGGTTGAACAGTTGTTTTATCTTTTTCAACAGTAATTGTAAAAGTATCAGTATTTAACAGATATCCATCTGGTGCATTTAATTCTTTAAGTTGGTATGTTCCAACAAGTAAATCTTCTACAATGATTTTTCCATTTTTCACTGTGACATTTTCATTGTACCCATCATATGACGTTGATTTTAAATTAAATTCAGCACCATCAATCAAATCTTTGTTTGTATTTGTTTTATTGATTTCAATACTTCCAAAGTCCAACCAGTTGATATTTAAATCCAAGTAGGCTGGATCCATAGCCCATGAACCATGAGTTTGTTTGTCTCCACCAGGTACGATAGCTAGAGCTGTAAATCTTGCACAGTTTTCTCCGGCAATGTTACCAGTTTGATAATTTGTTGGGCTGTTTTTACATGGAGCAGTGAAATAAAAGCTTTGACCACCATGTACGACAACAGTTCCGCCAGTTTGACTAGTTCCAGTAGATACATTGTGTAATGTTACATTACTTTGAAGAGGAATATTGATTGTTGAATTGCTACCACCATCAAAAGAAACAATATTTGTTTTTTGAGATTTAGTAGTTTTATCAAATGTTGCTTTAAAAGTTGCTCTTGTTTGACCATTAAAACTTGCTTTGCTAGGTTCAGGCAAAGAAGAAATGTAACTGTAAAGACCTTTAAGACCAATACCTAATGATTCAAGTTCATCCATGTTTGCTCCACATAAATCACCGCTGTATGCAAGGCTGAGAAGAACGTGTGTATAAAGATATGCAGTTTCTTCATAACCTAATCCATCATCAGTTAATGCTCCACATCCTTTGCCATCATTTGGATTGCCATCTAATCCGCCATTGGCATCACTAGCACCTGGACCTCCAAATCCATAGTAAAGTAATTTTCTAACCATTACGTTGTTTTCAATTACTTGAGAGGTATAAGCACCTGCAACAGGTGTATGTTTACTTGCTTCTAAACAATATGACCAGTTGTCTTTGTATTTACACATCATAGTTGACCATTGTTTAGAAATAGAAGGGCATTTTCTTTTCCACCACTCAGGATACTTAATGCTTTTGACTCTTGTAAATTGTTGAGGAATATTTACATCATAGGCATTGACTGTGTTTTGATTTACTGATGGAAAACACATGGAAAAGATCATCGTTAATACCAGAAATATTTTACTTATTCGTTTTATAAAATTTTGATTAATCATTTTAATCAATTCCTTTCGATTTTTTATAGTTTTTATTTTTTAAATCTTTTAATAAAAAAAGACAGAGTGCGTATTCTGTCCAAATTTTTCAAATTTTTTTAAATTAATTGAGAGTAGGTATTTAAAAAGTTAATCTAAATCCCCACCTGCTACATATCCAGCATGTTCATATGAGTTACCATGTCCAGCAGCAAACAATTTATTGATTGCATCATCCATTGATACATGGCTCTCTACCGTATAACCACAATCACATTTTGCAAAGTAATACTTTTGTGATGGAGGAGTATCTTGTTTTGGTTTTTCTTGAGAAGCATTACCAGTACCATTTGTCGGAACGTTCTCTTTTGGAACAGATGGTTGATTTGTTGTTATATTAGAATTTTTATTTTCATTTTGATTTTGTGCTTCTTTATTTTGTTCAGTTTGATTTGCTTTACTCTTTGATGTTGAAGTATTTGTTTTTGTTTCATTAGTCTGTATTTGTTTTGGATTGGAAGGTGTTTCTTGATTAATACTAGGTGTATCAATTTTTGATGTATTATTATTTTCTTCTAAATCTTGTTCTAAAGAGTTTTCTTTATTTTCAGTTTCAGTAGGAATACTTTCTTTTTTTGTTTGTGATTTCTTAGTTTTATTACTGATTATTTTCTTATGACTGATTTGAACTGACTGTTCATTCTTTAGATCATTGTTAGAATTGTGAAGTGGTAAAGCATTACATATTACTAACAAACTAAATACTAAACTTAAAATGATTTTCTTTTTCATTTTTTTCATCTCCATTTCGTTTCTTTATTTCTAATTTGATTTTACTTCTATTAGTTTTAAATAACGAATGTATGATGCTTTATATATTCTAATATAAATAACAATTATAACTTATTTTTTTATACTTCTACTCATATTAAACATTCTTTCCGGTAAGTAGGAAAGGGGGTTTTAGGGGGAAAACACAGTCACGTTTTTGGGCGCAAAGAGCGTACATTCCCCAAGTCTACGGTAAATCATGGAATATTTTTAGCATTTCCAAAGCTACTTAGAGTTTAAAAATGTCACATGTACTATTAAAAATTTCGTACATTTGTTATCTTTCCATTGATTTATCTTTTCTTTTTGCCCAATCACCAAGCAATTTTATGATAATATCTTTCTTTTGCATCGGTGTATAAGATTTTGGAAAGTATTTGTTGATTTCCTCCATCTTGAGACTGAGTTTTTCTTTTTGATTCGGTTTGACATCCATCAACATGTCTACCATTTTATCTTCATCAAGTTCATCCTTTTGACTTAATCGTTTAAGTTCCTGAGCTTGTGCAAGAGATGGTGTTGCTAGTGTATCTTGAATACATTGAACCAAATCATTTTGTTCATCTACTTTTAAAAATGATAATTCATACGCTGGATTCATTGCTATCTTGAACCCGTTTTCACTTATTCCATCGACCATATCTCTCAATGGTTTAACAAGATAAGTGAGTCTGACATATCTTTGTATTTGATTTCTACTCTCTCCAACCTCATCGGCAAGTAATTGATCAGAACGAATATTTGTCCCAACTTGGGACACATTTTTTAAAGGTCTACCAGCTTGACGTTTCATAGCGTCCAGTTTCATCTTGTAGGCAAATCCTCTTTCAGAAGGAAGAATATTTTCCCTTTGAATATTGGAATCGACCATAATGATTGTTGCTTGGTCATCATCTAGGTCACGAACGATTGCATCTATTTCAGTTGCACCATTTTTAATCATGGCAAACTTACGTCTGTGTCCGGATACCATTTCATATCCATTACCTTTTTTATTTGGACGGACAAGAACAGGAACTAAAATACCATTTTCTTGAACGCTTTTTATTAATGATTCCATTTCTTCATCTAATCTAACATTGAATGGATGCTTTTTGAAATCTGCAATATCTTCAATTGGTATTTTGACGACTTTTTCAAGCTTTGCTTCTTGACGCTGTTCTTCTGTGGTAAAGAGATCATCGAGAGAACTCGTGTTTATTTTTGGCAATGGTTTTGTCAATTTGTTCGACCTCCTTTGCTAAACGTTGATAGGCGAGGGTAGACTCACTGTTAGGAGCATATTTGACGGGACTTTGACCGCTTAGTGATGCTTCACTTGTTTTAACGACACGAGGTATTTCAGTTTTGAATACTCTAATATGCTGTCCATAATTTTCACGAACCTCATTGGCAATATGCTTTGATAAATTTGTTCTTGCATCTGTCATTGTAATTAGTATTCCATCAATCTTTAAATTTGGATTGATTTGTTTTTTAGCAGTTGCAATCGTATGAAGTAGGTCATTTAAACCATCACAGGCATATGGTTCAGCCTGAACGGGAATAATGACACTGTCAGCAGCAACTAATCCATTGATAGTAAATAGATTTAATGCCGGGTTGCTGTCAATCAAAACATAATCATAATCATCTTTGAGTGTATCGATAACTCTTTTAAAGATTGTTTCTCGACTCATGACATTTGAAAGTTGGATATCAGCACCTGAAAGAGAAATATTTGCAGGTAATAAATCAAAACTTTCATCTGTATGAATGATGGTGTCCTTATAGTTCATTGAAGTTTCATTTATTTCATTAAATAAGACATCCTTGATACTGTAAGGGTAGGAACTAGAGTCACGATAACCTAAACCTTTTGTCAAGCTTCCTTGTGGATCAAAATCAACAATGAGGACTTTCTTTTTATCTCTTGCTAGGCAAGCCCCCAAGGAAACAGAGGTAACAGTTTTGCCCACACCTCCTTTCTGATTGGTAATCGCAATAACTTTGCTTTTACGCATAAAAAAATCTCCTTTCTACATAGTCAAGATTGTTTCAATCAAGCTATGTAAAAGGAGAGTTCAAAATTTGATTTGTTAGTAATATGTTAGTAACTAAAAACAACCAACAAAATCTAAAGAGCTCCCACAGCGCTCCAACCGACTTATAGGAATGTTGAAAAAACATAGATAAATAGGACTTATTTTATATTTTGATTTGTTAGTAGTATGTTAGTCATTTGTTAAAAGCTGTGTTAGTAACGTGTTAGTAATATGTTAGTAACCGAGAAAATCTTTAGGAGTTTCATAAAGTTCCAACAGTTTTTTATCGAAAATCCATAAAAAATTAAGATAGTTAAAAATTAAAAAAGTCTTGATAAAATCAAGACTTTTTAGCTTTTTTAGGAAAACCCTAATTATTTACAAGCTTCTTCGATAGCTACGGCAACAGCAACTGTAGCTCCAACCATAGGGTTGTTACCCATACCGATTAATCCCATCATTTCTACGTGAGCAGGAACTGATGAAGAACCAGCGAATTGAGCATCTGAATGCATACGTCCCATAGTGTCAGTCATACCGTAAGAAGCAGGACCAGCAGCCATGTTATCAGGGTGTAAAGTACGTCCAGTTCCTCCTCCAGAAGCAACTGAGAAATATTTTTTACCTTGTTCAATACATTCTTTTTTATATGTTCCAGCAACTGGATGTTGGAAACGAGTAGGGTTAGTAGAGTTACCGGTAATTGATACATCTACACCTTCTTTATGCATGATAGCAACACCTTCTCTAACGTCATCAGCACCATAGCAGTTAACTTTAGCACGAGGACCATCAGAGTAAGCTGTTGTAGATAATACTTTTACTTCACCTGTAAAATAATCGAATTGAGTTTCCACGTAAGTGAATCCGTTAATTCTTGAGATGATTTTTGCAGCATCTTTTCCTAAACCGTTTAAGATAACTCTTAATGGTTTAGTTCTAACTTTATTAGCTTTTTCAGCGATTTTGATTGCACCTTCAGCAGCAGCGAAAGATTCATGTCCAGCTAAGAAAGCAAAACATTCAGTACCTTCATCTAATAACATAGAACCTAAGTTACCATGTCCTAAACCTACTTTACGGTCATCAGCAACTGATCCTGGAATACAGAATGATTGTAAACCAACACCGATTGTTTTTGCAGCGTCTACAGCTTTAACATCTCCATTTTTGATTGCCATTGCAGCACCGACAGTGTATGCCCAACAAGCATTTTCAAAACAGATTGGTTGAGTTGATTTTACGATTTCGTAAACATCAATTCCTTTTTCATCGCAGATAGCTTTAGCTTCTTCGATTGATTTGATATCAAATTTAGCTAGTGCAGCGTTAATTTGATCAATTCTTCTTTCATAACTTTCAAATAATGCCATTTTCGTACCCTCCTATTATTCCTTTCTTGGATCGATGTACTTAGCAGCATCATCGAATCTACCATAAGTTCCAGTAGCTTCTTTCATTGCTTCATTAGCATCTTTTCCAGCTTTAACCATATCCATCATTCTACCTAAGTTAACAAATTCATAACCAATAATTTCATTATTAGCATCTAAAGCGATTCTATTAATATAACCTTCAGTTAATTCAAGATAACGAGGACCTTTAGCTTTTGTTGAATAAGAAGTACCAGTCATACTTCTTAAACCTTTTCCTAAGTCTTCTAATCCAGCTCCAACAGGTAAACCACCTTCAGAGAATGCAGATTGAGTACGTCCATAAACGATTTGTAAGAATAATTCTCTCATTGCAGTATTGATTGCATCGCAAACTAAGTCAGTATTTAAACCTTCTAATAAAGTTTTTCCTACTAATGCTTCTGAAGCCATCGCTGCAGAGTGAGTCATCCCTGAACATCCGATAGTTTCAATTAATGCTTCTTCAATGATACCTTCTTTAACGTTTAATGTTAATTTACAAGCACCTTGTTGAGGAGCACACCAACCGATACCATGAGTTAAACCAGAGATATCTTTAATTTCTTTAGAATATACCCATTTTCCTTCTTCAGGAATTGGAGCACATCCATGTGAAGCACCTTGAGCGACACTACACATTTGTTCTACTTCGTGTGAATAAATCATTTTTTCTAACTCCCTTCGTGTTTTCGATTATAAATAGCTAGTCATGCTATTTAAGGCGAACTAAAATCACCTGAGTAAAGTATAGAATAAAGCCGAGTTAAAGTCAATGAAACATCAACGATTATCAAAATAAATTCGACAAAATAATCGGTAAAAAAAGGAGTTTATGAATACCTTTTAATATAATATTATTACACTAATAAAAACATATTGAACAGGCTATGAGTATGAAAATACCCATGTTTAATCATCGTAAAGATATATAGGGATAACACTAAGATGATTTTTATTGAAATATGGGGGAGAAATTAAACTACTCAAAGAACCTTTGACTAAAGAAAATTATTTATAATAGCAATTTTTGAAGCAATTAGCATTGTCGAAAATTCAATCTTGAATCATGAATTATTAATCTTATTAAAAAGGAATGGTGTTAAATTCATTAATATCCATTCAATTGGGTATGATCATATTAATATTAAGGCTACCAAGGTATTAGGAATTGGTATTTCAAATAATCCTTATTCAGTTAGTTCAATTGCGGACTTTATTTCTTTACATATTCCAGTCAGCGCTAAAACATATCATGCTATTAATAAGGATAATTTTTATAAAGGTGAAAGGTAGAATCATTATTATTGATACAGAATGTGATGAATTGATTAATTCAAAGAAATTGGTAGAGTGTTGCGATTAGGCAACTAATGATATGGTAGAAAACACAATCTTGCTTTTAAAAGAGATAATGTAGGATAGAACTTCAGTGTATGAAATTCAACAAAATGTTTAGAATTCATTTTGAGATGATATAATATTGATATTGAGGAGGACGAGAATGAAGATTATTGCATTTGAAGTACGAAGTGACGAGATGGCAGATTTTGAAATTATGAATAATTCAAATAACTTTGAAATAACTTATTATAAGGAATATCTATGCCAAAAAAATTTATCTTTATTGAATGGATATGATGGAATTGCTTTTTTAGGGGAGAGTAAGATTAATCATGAAATTTTAGATGCTATTGCTAAAGCAGGAATTGGAGTTATTGCAACAAGAACAATAGGATATGATCATATTGATATCGAATATGCCAAAGAATTAGGAATAAAGGTTTGTAATTCTAGTTATGGACCGGAAGGAGTTGCAGATTTTACTGTTATGCTAATGCTGTTATCGTTACGTCATTATAAAAAAGCTTTGTGGTTAGGACAGGTAAATGATTATTCTTTACAAGGGCTAGAAGGGCGAGAGATGAAAGATTTAACGATAGGAATTATGGGGACCGGACGAATAGGTCAAGCAGTTTTAAAAAACTTATCCGGCTTTGGAGCTCGTTTATTAGCTTATGATATTCATCAAAATGAAACCGCTAAAATATATGCAACTTATGTCGGCCTAGAGCAGTTTTATCAAGAATGTGACATTATTTCTTTGCATATGCCGTATCTTAAAAGTACGCACCATCTAATTAACGATCAAACAATAAGTAAAATGAAAGATGGAATAATCATTATTAACTGTGCTCGGGGGCAATTATGCAATACCGAGTCTTTAATCAGGGGAATCGAAAATAAGAAGATTGGGGCTTTAGGACTTGATGTGGTTGAAGGTGAAGAAGGAATTTATCATCAAGATATGCGTACTGATATAATTAAAAATAAAAATATGGCATATTTACGTCAATTTCCTAATGTTGTCATGACACAACATTTAGCTTTTTATACTGATGCAGCTGTTAGCAGTATGGTTCAATTATCACTTAATGGTCTATGGGCTTGTTATAATGATCTGGATTGGGATAATGAGTTAACAAAAGATTTGTAATCGCAGAAATTTCTGTGATTTTTTTAATGCTTTTTACTTGCACATAAGGTTAGTATGTGCTAACCTTATTGTAGTTAGGTAAAACTAACTTCGTGTGAATAAATGATTCTTTCTAACCTGGCTTAGTCACCCAGGTTAAGGAATCATGAAGGAGGAAAACAAATGAGTAAAATTAAAAGTGTATATGCCCGTGAGGTCTTGGATTCACGTGGTAATCCTACTGTAGAGGTAGAAGTAACTACAGAATGTGGAGCATTCGCTAGTGCGATAGTACCAAGTGGAGCTTCAACAGGTGTTCATGAGGCAGTTGAATTACGTGATGGTGATAAAAACCGTTATTTAGGATTAGGAACAGAAAAAGCAATAAAAAATGTTAATGAGATTATTGCTAAAGAATTAATTGGTAAAGAAGTAACAAATCAAAGAGAAATCGATGAAACGATGATTGCTTTGGACGGAACACCAAATAAAGGTAAGTTAGGTGCAAATGCAATCTTAGGTGTATCTTTAGCTATTGCTAAATGTGCTGCGACGAGCTTAGATTTACCATTATATCGTTACATTGGAGGAGCTAATGCTTATGTATTACCTACACCAATGATGAATATCATTAATGGTGGAGCTCATGCAGATAATAATGTAGATTTTCAGGAATTTATGATTATGCCGGTTAGCGCTCCAACATTTAAAGAAGCAATCAGAATGGGTGCGGAAGTATTCCATGCTTTGAAAGCCGTTTTAAAAGGAAAAGGATTAAATACAGCAGTTGGTGATGAGGGAGGCTTTGCTCCAAATTTAGCTTCTAATGAAGATGCTATTAAAACTATTCTAGAGGCAGTAGAAAAGGCTGGCTATAAACCAGGTGAAGATATTAAATTGGCAATGGATGTTGCAAGCAGTGAGTTTTACCAAGATGGTAAATATGTATTACCAGGAGAAAATAATAAATCATTTACTTCAAAAGAATTAGTTGATTTTTATGCTGAATTATGTTCTAAATATCCAATTATCTCAATTGAAGATGGTTTAGATCAAGATGATTGGGAAGGTTGGGATTATCTAACTGAGAAGTTAGGGGACAAAGTACAGTTAGTCGGTGATGATTTCTTTGTAACTAATACTAAACGTCTTGAAGAAGGAATTAAACGCGGTGTAGCTAATTCAATCTTAATTAAAGTAAATCAAATTGGTACTTTAACAGAAACTCTAGAAGCTATTGAAATGGCCCAAAAAGCAAATTATACAGCAGTTATCTCTCATAGATCAGGAGAAACAGAAGATACAACTATTGCTGATATTGCGGTAGCAACAAATGCGGGACAAATTAAAACTGGCTCTGCATCAAGAACAGACCGAATTGCTAAATATAATCAATTAATTAGAATTGAAGATCGTCTAGGTAAACAAAGTAAATATTCTGGATTATCAGGATTTTACCAATTGAATAAATAATTTGGATAAATTTTATAAAAACTATTGCATAGTCAGTTAGTCTGTGCTAACATATAGATAGTTAGTTAAAGCTAACTAGAGAAAAGGAGAAATGTATGAAAGTAGTATTTGCATCAAGAACAGGTAATGTTCAAAGTATTGTTGATCGTTTAAGTGTCGACGCCTTAGAAATATCTTCTGGAGATGAGGCTGTTAGCGAGCCGTTTCTCTTAATCACTTATACTGATGGTTATGGTGATGTCCCTATGGAAGTTGAATCATTTTTAAATAGTAATGGTGACCATTTAAAAGGTGTTATAGTTAGTGGTGATCAAGGATACGGTGAAGCATTCTGTAAAGCTGGTGACGTTATTGCTGAACAATACAATGTTCCTTGTCTTTACAAAGTTGAGAATGATGGAACTGATGAAGATATAGAGGAAATTAAAAAAATAATTAATAATCAATAGTTAAATATTTGCTGATAGAGGTTGCTGATATATCATACCTACAACGATAAAATTTCCTAATATAATTATTAGCACTCTTTAAAAGTAAAAAATAGTAAGAAAGGTATCCGTGATAAGCTATTCACCTTTTTCTCGAAGACATAGACGGATACTTCTTACTAAATTATCCCGTCGAAAACAATAATAGATTTAACTATTTTCCAAATTCCTTAAACATAGTAGTGAATTTCCTTTATATCAGTTCATTCTCTAAACATTCGTCCATGGTATTTTGTCCTTGAAATCATGGCATATTAGAAAGTGATAGAAAATGTAATTTATAAAATATCCTTCAAGTTATAAATAATATTTTCAAATGTAACGAACTTTAAATCCACATCCAAGTAAGTGATAAATAATTTAGCCATTATAATTATCATTCTTTACATTAAGTTCGTAACTTTCAAAACCGGAAGCATTCCGGTTTTCTTTTTTTTATTTTATTGGTATAATTATATAAAACGATTGGAGGAAGAGTAGATGATGCACGAATCTGGTGAAATGTATTTGGAAACAATTTTATTATTAAAAAAACAAAACGGTAATGTCCGTTCAATTGATATTGCTCGAGAGTTGGGATTTAGTAAACCAAGTGTTAGTCGTGGTGTAGGCATTCTAAAGAATGACGGATATATTATTGTTGATAGTAAAGGATATATTGAACTAACTGAAAAAGGAACGGAAAAGGCTACTGCTGTTTATGAAAAACATGAATGTCTTACAGAATTTTTAATGCATACTGCAAAGGTTTCTAAAGAAGTAGCTGAGGATGATGCTTGTAAGATTGAACATATTATAAGTGATGAAGTATTTGAAGGAATTAAAAAGTTTTTAAACAAGTAATTGAACGTAAGATGCAAGAAGGCTTCTTACGTTTTCTTGGTTTTTTAAGATTTTTATATTTTATAACAGGGAGAGGTTGTTATGAAAACAAATGAACTTGAAAAATTATTGGGGACTACAAAGGATACCTTACGTTATTATGAAAAGGAGGAATTAATTTCGCCATCACGTGATGATAATGGTTATCGTAATTATAGTTATGAAGATATTCGAATAATAAAAAATATTATTATGTTGCGCTCTTTTGATCTTTCAATTAAAGACATCAGACGTATATTTAACAATGAAATTTCTTTAAATACATGTTTGAATCAGAAAAAAGAATATTTATTAAAAGAGATAGGTAAAAAGCAGAGAATCATTGATTTAATTGAAAAAAACTTATCACGCAAGAAAGCTTTTTAGGTTATTTAAAAATTCCAGTAGACATTGAAAATAAAGTACACGTTCTTTTCTCAAATGAAGAAATAATGATTAGGGAGAACATAAGAAAGGATTGCCAAATATAATTATCAGGATATCAAGAGAGTGGTTTTTTCGATATGTTCCAGAACTTATATTCCGGCGTTAGCTGGCAATCATGGGTATTTGCTATTTGCAATGTGGTCACATATTGGATTATTATCACGGTATTTATATAGATTTGGATATATATGCTGAATATAGTTGTCATTTATTTGAGAGTATTTCTCTAGATAATATTCATGAAATCTTTGCTATTTTAAAAGATAAGGATATCATAATCGAAGATCCGCTCAATTTGAACGGTATTTTTACCCAATATCAAAATTTGTCTGAGCTTGAAAAATATTTTGATAATAATATGTCTAAATAGCAAAAAAATATGGCTTGGATAACCCTTGAGGTAGCGAAATTTCTCAACAGATTGATAAGCTTCATACTTATATAAATAATACTGAAAAGGGGAGAAGAGGAAATAAATTATTTATATTAAAGTCTTTAATAAATAGTAGTTTTCCTAAATGTACGTTAGTTATTTTGATTTTAGTTTTTAATTGCTCCGCTATCTCTTTTTATCATAGGAGGGATTATATTTGCCTTTAAATAGATAATTTCATGATTTTTAATAAGTAAAACGGGTAATTGATTTAATAAATTTAATTCATTGACAATAAAATTTTATTGATTTATGCTTGGATTATGAGTTACCGGTGGCTCTTATAAAAAGGAGCGAAAAATTATGTATCATTCAAGATTTAAAGGAGAACATTATCAGATTGGATTTAAGTGGGGGAGAAATTTATTAAAACATAAGCAACTGTTTTTAACTAATGTACCCTTTGAAATTACTTTAGAGCACTATGATTTTGCTTTACAATGTTTACCGATTTATCAAAAATTTTTCCCAGAGATTATTGAAGAAATAAGGGGAATTGCTGATGGACAAAAATGTTCATTTAAAAGTATTTGTGCTGTTTTGTTGAGTATGTACTGCATTGTTCCAGAAGTACATTGTTCTTGTTTTGCTTTTAGAAATGAAAATGAAATCTTATTTGGACGAAATAGTGATTTTTTAACAAAAATTGAAAAACTGTATACTAATTGTATATATCAATTTACTAATGATTCATATGCGTTTAATGGCAACACTACAGCGTGCGTTGAGATGGAAGATGGTATCAACGAGTATGGTTTAGCAATTGGATTAACTGCTGTTTATCCGACTGTAAAACAACTGGGGCTAAATGCCGGAATGATGCTGCGGCTATTTTTGGAGAAGTGTAAAACAGTTGATGAAGTAATTCAATTGTTGAATACATTACCGATTGCTTCAAGTCAAACTTTTACACTGGTTGATACTGGTGGTGATATTGCATTGATTGAGTGCAATAGTAAACAAATTAAAATCAATAGAAATAATCAGAATGCTTTTGCAACTAACTGGTTCTTCAGTGAAGCAATGCGGGAATATAATAATCATCTTATTGATAATTGGCAAGCTCAAAAGCGCTATCAAACTATCAAAGAAGCGATTTTAACTGATAAAATCAACGATTTTAATGATGCGGCTGCTTTATTATCAGGTAGGTATGGTTATATTTGTCAGTACGATCGAAAAACAGGAAAGGATACAATTTGGTCGGTCATATATGATGTGAAAAATAAAAGGATTTTTCGAGTTGAAGGAAATCCTTCACGAAAATCCTTTATGGAAGATAAAAGATTTAAGTTCAAGTGATTAGATGAATGCTATAACTGATTGAAAATAAACAGGTTTTTATTTTGATTTAAACAGAAAGATAAAAAAGTAAATGAAAACATGATATGATGATTCCACTAAAGTAGACACACGAAATAACCAAATGGGTATCTATGGAGGTGGGAGCATATCACTAAGTTAGCCGGGTTAAAAATTTTATTTGTTTTGTGTATCTACCTGACAGCCCTTGGATTAATTTCTATCTTACTTTTTTATTTTTGACAATTAGGACAATAATAGATACTACCACCTAGATATTGTTCTTTTTTTATTTCACAGTGACAGATTGGGCAACCACTTTTATAAGATTTAGCGCATAAGATAGTTTTGTAACCACCAGGATTTCCGTATATATCTTTTTCACTGTCTCGACCGTGGTTTTCGACCATCTTTGTTAGAGTTCTAATAAGCGCATCATATAAATTTTTTATATCTTGTTCATTTAATGTCTTAATCCTTCGTTTGGGAAAGAGTTTGGCATTAAACATAATATCTTGAGCAACACCATTACCAATCCCTAAAATTCTTTGCTTAGTTGCTAAAAAGGCTTTGATACTGAGTTTTTCAGTTTCATCAGTAATTAATGTTTTAAAGTAATTAAGAGTAAATTCTTGATCTAAAGGACCAATACTGGTTAATTCTGTTTGATAATATTCATTATTTGATCCTGTTATTTGATCAAAAAGTCCAATAAAACAATACATTGATGTTGTTACATTGATGAAACTTTGATCAGCAAAAGTAATTAGTAATTTGCTTTTTTTTAATTTAGTTGGTTTTTGGTAGTAGCGAATATTAGCGCCGTCACGAAAGGTTAAACGGTAATTCTCAATTACTATTTCAACATAGTAATTTCGCTTAATAATACCTGTTACTTTTTTACCAACTAATAATTCCTTGTATGAATTAGGATTTCCTTCATAAAAAGTAAATTTATGATCAGTGTAGTTACCCCCAAGATCAATTATAGTCTTACCAAGTATTTCTTTTTCCAAGTCATCAGCAATTGCATATGCTTCAGGAAGTTCAATCATCTTTCTCACCAGCCTTATATTAATATTCTAACATAGATACTGATTTAAAAACATCATAATAAATAAAAAAGCAAAGTGTTTAGATGATATGATTCCCTCTTAAATAGATTTTGGTTATTTGCCTTGGCTATTTAAAGATAATTATATCAAATATGTCTTTGCTCTTAATTTAAGCCTTGTCGACTTTTTTTAAAATACATTAAATCGGTTGCCTGCATTCCGTTTTCAATTATCTTATTAGGATAATAGTCAATAAAGAAATTTTCAATCCGATGACTATAAACATATCCTAAACGTGTATAAAAAGTGATATTTTCAAGACTGGAATTTGCAGTACCAACTAGAAAAGTATCATATGAATTGTACGTTTCTTCAATAAATTTGATTAATGCTTTGGCATAGCCGTGACCACGATGTTCACTTAATGTAAGGAGATTTTTGATTTCAACTTCGCCATCAATTATTTCTACTGCAATGAATGAAACTGGTTCGTCTTTTAAATAAAAGCCATACAGAGCACCATTTTCTAGGTAATCTCTAACTAAATTAATATTAGGATCACTTTCAGTTAAAAGGTGATCATAATCCATTTTATTGTTTATTTCTTTTATCATTGTTTTCACTTCCCAAGATGTATTATAACAAAGTTTTATCTAATGTAAAAGAATCTAATTATATGATATACTAATGGACAAAGGAGTGCAGCAAAGATGAAGAAAATATTAATTTGTTTGATGATGTTATTTTTAGTGGTTGGCTGCTCATCATCGAATCAAAAGAATAAAAAAGAAGAAACAGTCAAGAAAGAAGAAAAAACAGAAGAAAAAGAGCCTGTCAATACTAGTATTAAATTAAATTTTGCAGGGGATTGTACATTGGGAAATTATGCAGGACAAGCTTATGATGGATCGTTTAATCAAGAGTATGCCAAACAGGGAAATGATGCTACATATTTTTTTAAGAATGTCAAAAATGTTTTCGAAAATGATGACCTTACAATTGTTAATCTTGAAGGCCCATTGACAAGTGCGACTTCACATGTAGAAAAACAGTTTCCTTTTAGCGGACCAAAAGAATATGTTAATATTTTAACTAGCGGTAGTGTTGAGCTGGTTTCTACTGCCAATAATCATTCAGAAGATTATTATGAACAAGGGATGACGGATACTAAGCAAGTACTTGATGAAAAGGGAATTGGCTATTTTGGCTATGAAACGTCATGTGTCAAGGAAATTAAAGGAATTAAAATTGGCTTTTTGGGGTATCGTTCAATGTCTTTATCAATGAATAACGAAAAAGGGCGTGCAACAATTAAAGCAGCAATCAATGACTTGAAAAATAACCAGGGAGCTAATGCCGTAGTCGTTTTTTATCACTGGGGAATTGAGCGGGAATACTATGCGAATAGTGATCAGCGTGAGTTAGCAAAATTTTCAATAGATAGTGGTGCGGATTTAGTTATGGGTTCACATCCGCATGTTGTTCAAGGAACAGAAGAATATAATGGAAAACAAATCGTTTATTCATTAGGAAACTTTTGTTTTGGTGGAAATCGCAATCCTAGTGATACAGATTCAATGATTTACTCAATTACAATGAATTTCACTGACGGTGTTTATACTGGAGATAGTCACGAAATTATTCCTTGTTCAGTTACCTCGGTTAAAGGACGAAATAATTATCAGCCAATAATTTTAGAAGGTAATGAAAAAGAGAGAGTACTAACTAAAATACAAAAATATAGTTACTAGAAGATGGGATAAAACCATCTTTTATTATAAAATAATATATATAATATTTGTAATCTCATTATATTATCTTTATAATTAACATAGAAGGTGATAATTATGAAGCGCAAATTAGTATATTTTCTTTATAGTGGTTATATTGTTTTCTTGGTTGGCTTATTGGGAAGCCGTTTTGCTAATAGTATCAGTAAAGGTACTTTAAATATTATCTGTTTATTTATTTTTATTGGTGTTTTAGCTTTTTGTTGTGGTGGTTTTGTTGGTTATCCAACTCGTCAAATTGATACAGAACAGACCATCAAAGATAAGTTAGAAAGCCGTGATGATGCTATTTTAATCAAAGAGTTGTTTATAATGATAATTCCGTTAGTAATTATTTTTATTATCAATTATTTTTGTTGAGTTTAAAATGCGACAATTTTTTTGTAAATGCTTGAATCTTGAATCAATAAATGATATCATGCAAATAGTTATACGACTGACGGAAGTGGAATTAACCACAGGGAGTATAATCATGTAAGAGCCGACCGTCTGGGCAAGAGTCTGGACGAGTGTAGGCTCTTTTTTAATTCTTTGGTCAAATTGCTTGTTTTGAGGGCGAAAAGAGTGGTTTTAAAACAACTGTACTGGTTGAGAAAAAAGCCGAAATATGATATAAATTAGGTGTATTTTTGTTTTGATTATTGGTGACCTTAGAATGTTTATTTAAAAATTATATTTGAAAGGGTGGCGTTATGTTAACTGATGTTGAAATTGCACAAAGTGCAAAGATGAAACCAATTAGTGAGATTGCTAAAAAGGTTGGTTTAGAAGATGATGATTTAGAATTATATGGTAAGTATAAAGCCAAGATTGCACTTGAGGCGATTAATCGGCTGGAAAACAATCCTGATGGAAAATTGATCTTGGTTACTGCAATTAATCCTACTCCAGCTGGGGAAGGTAAGACGACAACGATGATCGGATTGTCTCAAGCCTTAAATAAGTTAGGAAAAAAATCAGTTGTGGCAATGAGAGAACCATCTTTAGGGCCATGTTTTGGGATCAAAGGTGGAGCTGCCGGTGGAGGATATGCACAAGTAGTTCCAATGGAAGATATTAATTTACATTTTACTGGTGATATCCATGCAATCACTGCTGCTAATAATCTTATTGCGGCAATGCTTGATAACTCTATTCATCAGGGAAATCCTCTAAATATCGATGTACGTAATATTGTTTGGAGAAGAGTTGTTGATTTAAATGATCGCGCTTTACGTAATACTATCTGTGGTCTTGGCGGAAAAGTCAATGGAATGCCTCGAGAAGACGGTTTTGATATTACTGTCGCTAGTGAAGTAATGGCAATTTTATGTTTGGCAACGAGCCTTGAAGATTTAAAAGAACGAGCAGGTAAAATGATCGTTGCTTATGACTATGCTGGAAATCCAGTCACAGTAAATGATATTGAAGCAACTGGTGCAGTTACTTTATTATTAAAAGACGCAATTAAACCAAACTTAGTACAAACATTAGATCATACGCCGGTCTTTGTTCATGGGGGACCGTTTGCTAATATTGCTCATGGATGTAACTCAGTGATGGCAACTAAATTAGCTATTAAATTAGGTGATTATGCAATTACAGAAGCAGGATTTGGTGCTGATTTAGGAGCAGAAAAATTCTTAGATATAAAATGTCGTCAAGCTAATCTTGATCCTCAAGCAGTTGTGATCGTTGCAACTGTTAGAGCGCTAAAAATGCATGGTGGTGTTGATAAAAAAGAGTTAGGCACAGAAAATCTTGAAGCTTTAGCAAAAGGAATTAAAAATTTAGAAAAACATATTGAAAATATTGCGAAATATAACCTGCCTTCAGTGGTAGCAATCAATGCTTTTCCAACTGATAGTGAAGCAGAGTTGCAATTATTAAAAGATACATGTAATAAAATGGGTGTTGATGTAGCTATTTCTAAAGTATGGGAAAAAGGTGCTGATGGGGGAATCGAGCTTGCTGAAAAACTATTAGAAATCTTAGATACTAAAGAAGCTAATTATCAACCATTATATGATTTAAATTTATCAATCAAAGAAAAAATTGAAACTATCGCGAAAGAAATCTATGGTGCTGACGGAGTAGCGTTTGATAAAAAAGTATTAACAAAGATGAAAAAGTACGAAGCACAAGGATTAGCTGATTTACCAATCTGTGTAGCTAAGACCCAATACTCTTTATCTGATCAACCGACGCTGCTTGGTCGCCCTAGCGGATTTACGATTAAGATTAATGATCTTATCCCATCTGCTGGAGCAGGATTTTTAGTAGCTATCTCTGGAAGTATTATGAGAATGCCAGGATTACCAAAACGTCCGGCAGCGGTTAATATGGACATTGATAAAGATGGTAAGATAGTAGGCTTATTCTAAAAGTGACTCATTGTCACTTTTAGTGGTTTAAAAAGAAAGGAAGAAATTATGAAAGTAGCAATTATTATGGGTTCTACAAGCGATTTAAGTAAGGTTGAACCAGCAATTGGAATTTTGAAAGACTATGGTGTTGAAGTAAATGTAAGATGTCTTTCAGCTCATCGGGCACATTTAGGGTTAAGTACATTTATTAAAGAAACAGAAACTGATGGAACCGAAGTAATTATTACAGCGGCTGGAATGGCAGCAGCTTTACCTGGAGTTGTCGCTTCTCAAACAGTATTGCCAGTTATCGGGGTACCAATTAGCGGGGCTACATTAGATGGTATGGATGCGTTACTATCAATCGTTCAAATGCCTTCAGGAATTCCTGTGGCTACTGTGGCAATTAACGGGAGCAAGAACGCTGCATATTTGGCGTTACAAATCATGGCAATCAAACATGATAAGATTAAAGAAAAGTTATTAGCATATCGTAAAGATATGGAAAAGCAAGCAATGAGTGCTAATGAAGAAGTTATTGCAAAATATAAATAAAAGATAAGAGGAGAAATCAAAATGGCAGAATTATTATATGAAGGAAAAGCAAAACAAGTTTACAAAACAGATAAAGAAGATGAATATTTGATTCATTATAAAGATGACGCAACTGCTGGAAATGGTGTAAAACATGATCAGTTTGAAGGTAAGGGAGTTTTAAACAATACAATTTCTTGCATTATCTTTGATATGTTAGAAGAAGCAGGAATTAAAACTCATATGATCAAGAAATTAAATGAACGAGATATTTTAGTAAAAAAAGTTGATATCTTCCCATTAGAAGTAATTATTAGAAATATTACAACAGGGTCTTTTTGTAAAAGATTAGGAGCTCCTGAAGGAATCGTTTTAGACGAACCAATTTTTGAATTAAGTTATAAAAATGATGATTATGGTGATCCATTGATTAATGAAGATCACGCAGTTGCCTTAAAACTATGTACAAGAGAAGAATATAATTTTATTAAACAAGAAACATTAAAAATAAATGAATTATTAAAGGAATTTTTCTTAAGCTTAAATTTAAAATTAGTTGATTTTAAAATTGAATTTGGGAAAACACCTGATGGTCAAATCTTGTTAGCTGATGAAATTTCTCCAGATTCTTGTCGTTTATGGGATGTTGAAACTAATCAAAAATACGATAAAGATGTATTTAGACAAGATATTGGTGATTTAATCGAAACTTATAAAGCAGTATTAGCAAGAATGCAAAAATAATAAAGGAGATTAAAAAATGGATTACAAAAAGGCTGGAGTAGATATTGAAGCAGGATACAAATCAGTTGAATTAATGAAAAAACACGTTAAGGAAACAATGCGTCCGGAGGTTTTAGGTGGTCTTGGTGGTTTTGCAGGAGCATTTGATTTAAGTGCAATCAAAGATATGGATGAACCTGTTCTTTTATCAGGAACTGATGGATGCGGAACAAAAGTAAAACTTGCTTTTGTAATGGATAAACATGATACAATTGGTATTGATGCAGTTGCAATGTGTGTTAATGATATTGCCTGTTCAGGTGGAGAACCATTGTTCTTCCTTGATTATATTGCGTGTGGAAAAAACTATCCGGAAAAAATTGCGACGATCGTAAGTGGGGTTGCTGAAGGCTGTAAACAATCTGGTTGTGCTTTAGTTGGTGGTGAAACAGCGGAACATCCTGGATTAATGCCTGAAGACGACTATGATCTAGCTGGTTTTGCAGTCGGGGTGGTTGATAAAAAAGATATTATTAATGGTGAAAACATTAAACCAGGTGATGTTTTAGTGGGAATTGCTTCAAGTGGAGTTCATAGTAATGGATTCTCATTAGTTCGAAACGTATTTGAGATGAATAAAGAAACCTTAGATACATATTATGATGAACTTGGAAAAACATTAGGCGAAGCCCTAATTGCACCAACTAGAATTTATGTAAAAGCATTAAAAAATGTTAAAGATGCTGGGGTAAGAATAAAAGGCTGCTCTCATATAACTGGTGGTGGTTTTGATGAAAATATCCCAAGAATGTTACCCGATGGAGTAAAAGCAGTTATTAAAAAAGATAGCTATAAAGTACCCGCAATTTTTGATCTGATTGCTAAAAAAGGTGATATTGCAGAGGAAATGATGTATAACACATTTAACATGGGATTAGGTATGGTCATTGCGTTAGATCCAGCTGATATTGAAACTAGTATGGCGGCAATTAAAGCAGCAGGTGATGAATGTTATATTATTGGAAGTATTGAAGCAGGTGACAAAGGAGTGCAATTATGCTAAAAATTGCTGTCTTTGTTTCTGGGGGAGGAACAGACTTGCAATCGGTCATTGATGCTGTTAAAAATAACAGCATCAATGGTGAAATTGCAATCGTTATTTCTAATCGTAAGAATGCATATGGACTTGAACGTGCAAGACAGGCAGGAATTGAAACTGCTGTAGTGCGTAAAGATGATGAATTAATTGTTAAAATGTTAAAAGAACGCAATGTTGGTCTAGTTGTTTTAGCGGGATATTTAGCGATCCTTACGGATGTATTGATTGATGCTTATCCTAATAAAATTATTAATATTCATCCTTCATTGATTCCATCATTTTGTGGACCAGGGCATTATGGAATGCATGTTCATGAAAAAGTTTTAGCGCGAGGGGTAAAAGTGACTGGTGCAACAGTTCATTTTGTTAGTAGTGAGGTTGACGGAGGACCGATTATTCTTCAAGAGGCGTGCAATATTGATGATTTAGATAATGCTGAAGATATCCAAGCACGGGTATTAGAAATTGAACATCGCATTTTACCTAAAGCAGTTGCTTTATTTTGTGATGGTAAGATTATTGTTGAAAATGAAAGGGCTAAGGTGATTTAAAATGAAAAGAGCATTAGTTAGTGTTACTAATAAAGATGGTATCGTTGATTTTTGTAAAGGCCTAGTAGATTTAGGTTTTGAAATTGTTTCCACTGGGGGAACGATGGCTAAATTACAAGCAGAAAATGTACCATGTATTGCAATTGATGATGTAACCGGATTTCCTGAAATCTTAGATGGTCGAGTTAAAACTTTACATCCAAAAGTTCATGGTGGATTATTATTCCGTCGTGATCTTCAAGAACACGTTGACACAGTTAAAAAAATGGACATCCAACCAATTGATGTGGTTTGTGTTAATTTATATGAATTTGAAAAAGCGTTAAAAGCTGGTAAACCGATGGAAGATATGATTGAAAATATCGATATTGGGGGACCATCGATGATTCGTTCAGCAGCAAAGAATTTTAAAGATGTTTTAATCGTTACCGATCCTGCTGATTATGATAACGTCTTAACTGCAATCAAAGATAAAACTGATGATTTTGATTTTAGATTAAATCTTGCATATAAAGCATTTTCAACTACTGGCGCTTATGATGCGATGATTTCTCGTTATTTTGCAGGTGTTGTAGGGGATGATTTCCCAGATACCTTAAATATTTCATTAAAGAAAACAGAACATTTGCGTTATGGTGAAAATTCTCAACAAAGAGCTAACGGCTATGTTGATCCATTTGTGCAAGAAACTTTATTGGATTATGAACAATTACACGGTAAAGAAATTTCTTTCAACAATGTTAATGATTTATATGGTGCTATTGCCGTAGTACGTGAATTTAAAGATCAAATTGTTACAGCTGCGATTAAACATTCAACTCCTTGTGGGGTAGCGATTGGCAAAGATGGTTATGATTCTTATATGAAAGCTTATGAGGCTGATCCTCAAAGTATTTTTGGCGGAATTGTAGCAGTAAATTATAAAATCGATAAAAAAACGGCTGAAGAAATGCATAAGATCTTCTTAGAAATCGTAGCTGCACCTGACTTTGATGATGATGCTTTAGAAGTATTGAAGAAAAAGAAAAATTTACGAATCTTAAAACTTAAAAATCTATATGTGCGTGAAGCTAAATATGATATTAAATATTTAGAGGGTAAAGTTTTAGTTCAAGATATCAATACTGAAATGATTAAAGAAATGAATTGTGTAACAACTGCCAAACCTACAGAAGCTCAACTTAAAGATATGGAATTTGGTATGCGGGTCGTTAAATTTGTAAAGTCAAATGCTATTTGTATCGTTAAAGATGGTGTTACATTAGCTGTTGGTGGTGGACAAACATCAAGAATCTGGGCTTTAGAAAATGCGATTATCAATAATAAAGATAAAGATTTTAAAGGTGCAGTTCTTGCTAGTGATGCCTTTTTCCCATTTAGCGATTGTGCTGAGGTAGCATATAAAGCTGGAATTGGAGCAATCGTCCAACCAGGGGGATCGGTTCGAGATCAAGATTCAATTGATTTCTGTAATGAGAAAGGTATCCCAATGGTATTTACTGGATACAGACATTTTAGACATTAATAGAAAGGCCTAGAATATATGAAAGTACTTGTAATTGGTAGTGGTGGTCGTGAACACGCCATTGCGTATAAATTGAATCAAAGCAGTAAGGTAGATAAAATCTATGCGATTCCAGGGAATCCGGGAATTGCTAAAATTGGTGAGTGTATTGATGGTAAGGTTGAAGATAATGAAATGATCGTTAATTTTGCTAAAGAACATCAAATTGATTTAACTGTTATAGGACCAGAGGTACCACTTTGTAATGGTCTAGCAAATGATTTAGAGGCAGCCGGGTTAATGGCTTTTGGACCAACTAAACATGCAGCTACATTGGAAGGTAGTAAAGCTTTTTCAAAAGACTTTATGATTAGACACAGTATTCCAACTGCTAAATATAAAGAAGTTAATAGTTATGATGAAGCCGTTAAAGCAATTAGCGAATTTGATTATCCGTTAGTTATTAAGGCTGATGGTTTAGCAGCAGGAAAAGGAGTCGTTATTGTTGACAACCATGAAGATGCTACTGTAACTTTAAAAGAAATGATGATTGACGGAAGTCTTGATGGAGCAGGAAGTAAAGTTGTTTTAGAAGAATTTTTAACCGGATTTGAATGTTCACTTCTTTGTTTTACAGATGGAGAAACAATTGTTCCAATGGTAAGTGCTAAAGATCATAAACAAATTTTTGATGGGAATAAGGGTCCTAATACTGGTGGTATGGGAACTGTTTCACCAAATCCATTTATGCCAGAAGGTATGGATGAGGTAATTAAAAGAGATATTCTTGATCCTTTTATGCAAGGATTAAAAGATGATAATATGGACTATCGCGGTGTTGTGTTTATTGGTTTAATGATTGAAGATGGTAAAGCGAAAGTATTAGAATTTAATGTTCGTTTTGGTGATCCTGAAACACAATCAATTATGCTTCGCTTAGATAGTGATCTATATGATATCATGGTTGGTTGTGCTACAAAAACTTTAAAAGATGTTGAAGTTAAATGGAATAATCAACACGTTGCTTGTTTAGTTCTTTCAAGTGGAGGATATCCAGGTAATTATCAAAAAGGAATTGAAATAGAGAATATTGATGACTGTGATGACTGTGTTGTTTTCCATGCGGGGACAGCAATCAAAGATGGAAAATTAGTTACTAATGGTGGTCGGGTCTTAAATATTTGTGCTACAGGAGTTTCATTAGATGAGGTTCGTGAAAAAGTTTATGCGGTAGCAAAAAAGATTGATTTTGAAGGCAAATATTACCGAAGTGATATCGGACTTAGATAGGGGGATGAAAATGAGTGATGTAAAGCGTATTTACGTTGAAAAAAGAACAGCGTATGCAACAGAAGCAAACGAAATTAAACATAATTTAATTGAACAATTAGGGTTAGAAATTGATACCTTAAGAATTATCAACCGTTATGATGTTCAAGGAGTTAGTGATGGCATTTTAAAACAAGGAATCAACACTATCTTGGCTGAACCAATGGTCGACGATGTTTATCAAGAAGAATTTCCTACTAATAATCAAGAAGTAGTTTTTGCAATCGAATTTTTACCTGGTCAATATGATCAAAGAGCAGATTCATGTGAACAATGCTTTGCTATTTTAACAGGGAATAGTAGTGCTAAAGTTAAATGTGCACGGGTATTTGCCATTACTTTTAAAGGCGATAAAGATGAAATTTTGACGAAGATTCAAAGCTTCTTGATTAATCCTGTTGATCAGCGTCTTGCTAGTTTAGAAAAACCAGCTGATTTAAATGATGTTGCTCCAGAAATTAAACCGGTGCCTACAATTAATGGGTTTAATGAATTAGATAAAACCGGTCTTGAAAAGTTCTTAACTGACAAAGGTATGGCTATGAACTATGAAGATTTAAAAGTAACTCAAGATTATTTTAAAAATGAAGAAAAAAGAGATCCTACTGAAGCTGAATTAAAAGTATTAGATACTTATTGGTCTGATCACTGCCGGCATACAACATTTGCAACAGTTATTACAGATTTAGATATTGAAAATGGAGCTTTTAAAGAGATCTTAGAAAAGGATATTGAGGATTATAAAACTAGTCGTCATTTAGTTTATGGTATTGATACAAAACGACCTTTAACATTGATGGATTTAGCCACAATCTCAATGAAAGAGTTACGTAAAACTGGTTATTTAGATGATTTGGAAGTATCTGAAGAAATTAATGCCTGCTCAGTTGAGATTACGGTACATACAACTGATGGTGATGAGCAATGGTTATTAATGTTTAAAAATGAAACACATAACCATCCAACTGAAATTGAGCCATTTGGTGGAGCTGCTACTTGTTTAGGTGGAGCAATCCGGGATCCGTTATCTGGTCGCGCTTATGTATATCAAAGTATGCGGATTACAGGGGCTGGAGATCCTCGTAAATCATTAGCAGAAACAATGGCTGGTAAGTTACCTCAACGTAAATTGTGTCAAGAATCTGCCCATGGTTTTTCCTCTTATGGTAACCAAATTGGGTTAACTACAGGTTATGTTCATGAAATTTATGATGACGGATATGTAGCTAAAAGAATGGAATTAGGAGCAGTTGTTGCAGCGGCACCAAAAGAACAAGTAAAACGTCTAGAACCTTTAAAAGATCATATAGTTTTATTGATTGGTGGTCGTACTGGACGTGATGGTATTGGAGGAGCGACAGGTTCTTCTAAATCTCACGATGTTAAATCAATTGAAACAGCTGGGGCTGAAGTTCAAAAAGGAAACCCGGTTGAAGAAAGAAAAATTCAACGTTTATTTAGAAATAAAGAAGTTAGTGAAAAAGTGGTTCGTTGTAATGACTTTGGAGCTGGTGGTGTTTGTGTTGCCGTTGGTGAATTAGCTCCAGGATTAGTAATCGATTTAGATGCAGTCTTGAAAAAATATGAAGGGTTAACAGGAACAGAGTTAGCTATTTCTGAATCACAAGAACGAATGGCTATTGTAATTGATGAAAAAGATGCGGATTTCATTAAAGCTGAGTGTGCTAAAGAAAACCTAGAAGTAGTTCAAGTTGCAGTGGTTACTGATCAAAACAGATTAGTAATGAAACATATGGGTGAAGATATTGTTAATATTTCTCGTGATTTTCTTGATGCTGCAGGCGCTAAACGTTATCAAGATGTTAAGATCACTTTACCAGATTTTGAAAAGACACCTTTTGATAAACAGTCACAAACTAGTTTTGTTGAAACTGTGAAAGAAACTTTATCAAAATTAAGTGTTGCTTCACAAAAAGGGTTAATTGAAAGATTTGACTCTTCAATTGGTAATGGAACAGTATTATCACCATTTGGTGGAATTAAATATCATACTGAAACTGAAGGAATGGCAGCATTGATTCCAGTGTTAGGAAAAGAGACAACAACAGCTTCAGTTATGACTTATGGTTATAATCCATTGATTTCAAAATGGTCACCATATCACGGAGCAATGTATGCAATTGTTGAATCGATAGCGAAGATTGTGGCTATGGGTGGAAATTATCATACAATTAGATTTTCATTCCAAGAATACTTTGAGAAACTTCTAGACAACCCAATTACTTGGGGAAAACCAACGGCTGCTTTATTAGGGGCATACCGTGTTCAAAGTGCGTTAAAATTAGCTTCAATTGGTGGAAAAGACAGTATGTCAGGATCTTTTGAAGATTTACATGTACCACCAACTCTAGTTTCTTTTGCTATTACAAGTGGAGATGTTAATGATATCATGACACCTGAAATTAAAGAAACTGGTCATGTTTTAGCTGAAATTATTATTAATAAAGATCAATATCATATATTTGATTTTAATCATCTTCAAAAACAATACGATGCGATTATGGAATTAATGAAAGATAAGAAAATCTATAGTGCTTATACTGTTAAAGATGGTGGTGTTATTGAAGCCGTTAGTAAAATGGCTTTTGGTAATGGTGTTGGAGTAGCTTTTAATAATGAAAATAGTCTTGAAAGCTACATAGTGCGTGATTATGGTAATATTATTATTGAGGTTAAATCTGAAAAAGATTTAAGTATCTTTGATAATTATCGTATTGTTGGAACTACTAATGATAGTGAATTATTATCTTATGGTGGTGAAACAATTTCATTAGATGAAGCTTATGCAATTAATAAAGCGCCTCTAGAAAAAGTATATCCAACAAGAGAAAAAGCACCTACTAGTAAAATCAAAGTGGCAGCTTGTAAAACAAGATCAGATCTTAAACCAAAAGTAACAGTAGAAACACCTCTAGTTGTTATTCCAGTATTCCCAGGAACTAACTGCGAATATGATTCAAAACGTGCTTTTGAAAAAGCGGGAGCTAAAGTTCAATTAGTTTTAATTAGAAATAAGACTGAACAAATGCTTAAAGATTCAATTGATGAATTAGAAGTTGCCATTAAACAAGCTAATATTGTAATGTTACCAGGTGGTTTTAGTGCTGGCGATGAACCTGAAGGTTCTGGTAAATTTATTGCCACAGTATTGAAGAATCCACGTTTAAAAGCAGCAATTACGGATTTATTAGATAATCGTGATGGTTTAATGATCGGAATTTGTAATGGATTCCAAGCATTAGTTAAATTAGGATTATTACCATATGGTAAAATTCAAGAAATGTCTAAAGATGATCCAACATTAACATTCAATACAATTGGTCGCCATGTTTCTCAGATGGTTGATACGCGTATTGGAAGTGTTAAATCACCATGGTTAAAATATGTCAATGTTGATGATATTCATACAATTCCAGTAAGTCATGGAGAAGGGCGTTTTGTAGCTCCTGAGGAAGTGATTGAAGAATTGTTTGAAAATGGACAAGTGTTCTCACAATATGTTGATCCTAATCGTAAGGTAACAATGCAAACACCATACAACCCTAATGGTTCAATGTATGCGATTGAAGGAATTGTTTCTCTAGATGGACGTGTTATTGGTAAGATGGGACATAGTGAGCGTCAAGGTGAAAACCGCTTTAAAAATGTTTATGGTGAAATGGACCAAAAATTATTTGAAGCTGGTGTAGATTATTTTAAAGGTGGAAAATAGAATGGAAAAACAAGAATTTGAATGTCTAACCCTGTGTCCATTAGATGGTCGCTATTCAGGTGTTAAAGATGCTTTAGGAGAATATTTCTCTGAATATGCATTAGTTAAATATAGAGTTTTCGTTGAGATTCAATGGCTAAAGTTCTTAATTGAAAATGTTGAAAGTGACGTTTTAGCTAAATTTGATTTACAAGATATGGATAAACTTACTACTATTTCAAGTGAGTTTAATTACGACTCTTTTGCTCGAATTAAAGAAATTGAAAATACAACACGCCATGATGTTAAAGCAGTGGAGTATTTTATTGATGAAAAAGTTGATGCTTTAGGATTTGGATATTTACAAAGCTTTGTTCACATTGGTTGTACATCTGAAGATATTAATAATACTTCATATGCTTGCATGCTAAAATATGGATTAAAAGATGTATGGTTACCAAAAGCTAAAGAATTTGCTGCTATCATTGATAAATGGGCTGAAGAACATAGTAATGATGCTATGTTGGCGCATACTCATGGACAACCTGCAACACCAACAACAATTGGTAAAGAATTTAAAGTTTATGCTTATCGTTTTTTGTCTAGTATTGAAAATGTTGAAGCAGTTAAAATCAAAGCTAAGTTCAATGGTGCAACAGGTAACTATAGTGCTATTTTAACGGCTTTCCCTAATGAAGATTGGCAAGTTTTAGCAAAAAAATTTGTTGAAGAGTACTTAGGTTTAACATTTAACCCATTGACTACTCAAATTGAAAGTCATGATTATACTTGTCATATTTTGGATGGTATTCGTCATTTCAATAATGTATTAGTCGATTTTGATGTTGATATGTGGCTGTATATTTCAATGGAATACTTTAAACAAATTCCAGTTAAAGGTGAAGTTGGAAGCAGTACTATGCCACATAAAGTAAATCCTATTCGCTTTGAAAACAGTGAAGCTAATATTGATATGTCTAATAATATCTGTATTGCTTTATCTAATAAACTTCCTAAGTCAAGAATGCAAAGAGACTTATCAGACTCTTCAAGCCAAAGAAATTTAGGTTTAGCATTTGGTTATTCTTTACAAGCCATCAATGAAACGATGAATGGGTTGGCTAAGTGTGTAGTTAATAAAGACAAACTAGCTAGTGACTTAAATGAAAAATGGGAAGTATTAGCAGAACCAATTCAAACAATGTTAAGAAAGTATGGAGTACCTGATGCTTATGATACTTTAAAAGCTTTAACAAGAGGTAAAAGTATTTCTAAAGAGGATATTCTAAAATTTGCTGAAAGTCTGGATATCTTATCAGATCAAGATCGTCAAACTTTAGTTGATATGACACCGGCTTCTTATATTGGTTTAGCTAAAGAACTTGCTAAAATCGAATTAAATAAATAGTAGAAAATGACTGGTTTCCAGTCATTTTTTCATTTTATGAAATAATCTACAATCTTTTTATAAACAATATATACTAAGTTATATAAAGATACGTCACGTTATAACGAAAGATGGAAAGGATGTAAATATGAATGTAAAATTAATAGCAGTAGATATGGATGGAACTTTTTTAACAAATAATAATGAATATGATCAAGAACGATTTACGAGGCAATACGAATTTATGAAGGAAAAGGGAATTCATTTTGTAGTTGCTAGTGGGAATCAATATTATCAACTAAGATCTTTTTTTCCAGATATTCATAACGAGTTAGCTTTCATTGCTGAAAACGGAGCTTATATCGTTGATCAAGGAAAAGATGTTTTTGTTGCAAAACTTGCAAAAGAGGATATTCAGACAGTTTTAAAGGTAGTTAATCAATATCCTGAAGTAGAAAAAATTGTCTGTGGTCGAAAAAGTGCTTATATTAGTAAATACATAGATGAAGATTTTTATAATACAATGAACTTTTACTATCATCGTCTTGCTAAAGTAGATAACTTTGATGATTTTGATGATACTATTTTTAAGATATATCTGCATTGTTCAAAAGATAATTTTGAAACGATTTTAACAGAATTGAAAGAGAAGATCGGACATATTATGACACCAGTTGATTGTGGACATTTTGGAATTGATTTGATTATCCCTGGGATTAATAAAGCACATGGAATTAACCTGTTAATGGAACGTTGGAAAATTAGTGATGCCGAAACAATGGCATTTGGGGATAGTGGTAATGATTTAGAGATGCTTGAGCAGGCTACATATGGTTTTGCCATGGCAAATGCAAAAGAAGCAATTAAGAAAATTGCGGATTACACAATTTCCTCTAATGAGGAACATGGTGTATTAGAGGTAGTTGACTGGTATATAAGTAAAAAAAAGATGTTTGAATAAAGAAGATGTAAAGATAAATTACTTCTTCTTTTTGTTTGTTTATTTTTCGTAAAAAATCCAATAATATATATGATTTATTTAATAATATGAGATGTATATGTTATTATTTTATATTAGATTATTGAGATTAAGGAGATTATTATAGATGAATAAAAGAGAAATAAATCAAAAATTAATCGTTAATTACAAAAATCATCTAATTGATGAAGAAAAAAGTTTAGCAACAATAACTAAATATATACGGGATATTGAAAAATTTTATCAATATGCGGATAAAAAGGAAGTTACTAAGGAATTAGTTAAATTATATAAAGAAGAATTAATGAAATCATATAAGCCTACTAGCATAAATAGTATGCTTGCAGCATTAAATCAGTTTTTTGAATATAATGGTTGGCTAGAATGTAAAATCAAAGAACTAAAAATTCAAAAAAGAGTTTTTTTAGAAGAAAGCAAAGAACTATCAAAAGATGAATATAAACGATTAGTTAATGCTGCTCGAAAGCAAAAAAACGAGCGTCTATATGTTTTACTGCAAGCAATTTGCTCAACTGGAATACGTGTTAGCGAACATCGATACATTACAGTCCAAGCACTTAAGGATGGGTATGCGCAAATATATAATAAAGGAAAAGTAAGAGAAATTTTTTTTAGTGATGATCTAAAAAGAATCTTATTAAAATATTGTCATAAAAATAAAATTGAAAATGGGGCAATATTTGTAACCAGAAGCGGAAGACCGTTAGATCGCAGTAATATTTGGAAAGCGATGAAAGATTTGTGTGATGATGCTAAGGTTGAGCGCAGTAAAGTTTATCCTCATAATTTACGTCATCTTTTTGCGGTTACTTACTATAATTTAAAAAAAGATATTGCACGTTTAGCAGATTTATTAGGACATTCAAGTATGGACACTACTCGTATTTATACAATGTCAAGTGGTCGTGAATTTAAAAGATATTTTGATCAGATGGATCTAGTATTTTCTAACCGAAAAAATAATTAAAATAAAAATCAAATACCACATAACACGTATTATGTGGTATTTGATTAACAAGAACTATTCTTCTGAATATCATTTTACATCATTAAGTTAATTTTAACAAGGAATTTGAAATATTATTAACAGCATTTTTATGGGAATCTCGGAAAATTATTTTCTTTTTTTCTAAAATATATATTTTTTAATATTTTTCAAAATTTATTCACACTTAAAAGAACCTCAAATTTTTAATTTTTTAAGGTTGTTTTTGCAGTGTTTATTTTTTATAGTAGTTTACCACATAATACGTGTTATGTGGTAAATAATATATATTTAATAAGATATTGAGGGGTACAGAAGTGGAAAAAGAAGAGTTATTAGGTCAATTAAGAAATATTACAAATTGTATGATTATTTCTGATTTAAGGTATGTTGGTAAAGATGTATTGTATTCTGCAATTCTGTCTTTAAATGTTGATGATTATAGTATGAAAGAATGGCATGATGCAATTATATATTTAACTGGAAATGATGTAGATAAATCAATTGGTAAAGCTGCTGCAAAAGAATACCTATGTGACTATTATCGTCATAATTAAAAAACATTGGAGTATCTTCCAATGTTTTTTATAGTAAATTAATATTGTGTTTAGTACATTCATCAATCATTTCTTGTGGCCAAATACTTGCCTGAACTTCTCCAACATGAACTTTTTTCAATAATAACATACATAGTCTTGATTGCCCGATTCCACCACCAATTGTGTATGGTAATTCTTTGTTAACGATTTGACTATGATAAGGGAGTTTAAGACGATCTAAACAATTTTCAGCTTCTAATTGTTTTACAAGTGTATCTTCATCGACTCTAATTCCCATTGAAGAAATTTCTAATGCACATTGTAATGGTTCAAACCAGAATAAAATATCCCCATTTAAATTCCAATCATCATAGTCAGGAGCCCGACCATCATGTTTAATTCCACTTTTTAATTTACAGCCTACGCCCATTACAAAAACACATCCTAATTCTTTACAAATCGCTGTTTCTCTTTCGTTAGGAGTTAAATCGGGGTAACGATCTTCTAATTCTTGAGATGTAAAGAAATGAATTTTATCAGGAAGGCGGTTTACAGCATGTGGATATTTATACCATACCTCATGTTCCATATGTTTGATTACTTTAAAAATCTTTTTAACATGACGTTTTAAAGTTTCTTCAGTACGTTCTTCTTTAGCAATCACTTTTTCCCAATCCCATTGATCTACGTAATAAGAATGTAAATTATCAACTTCTTCATCTTTTCTAATGGCGTTCATATTTGTATATAAACCTTCATGCATTTTAAAACCGTATTTTTTAAGTGCCATTCTTTTCCATTTAGCTAGTGAATGAACTACTTCAATTTGTTCTCCAGGTATTTCATTAATAGTAAATGAGACAGGTGATTCGAAACCATTTAAGTTATCATTTAAACCACTACTTTTTTGAACGAATAGCGGAGCAGATATTCTTGATAAATGTAGAGCGCGTCCAATCTCTTTTTGGAAAGTATCACGAATATATTTAATTGCTTCCTGGGTTTGACGAAGATCCAAAACTGGATCGTAGTTTTCAGGTATAATTAAGTTCATTGTAATTATTAATCTCCTTTTAATTATTTTCTACATTGTAACATGTATAAATACATGTATACAACTATAAAATCGAGTAATTTTTATAAACGTTTATTGTAAAAAGTAAAAAAAGACGATAAGATTATAATTACAATAGAAGGAGGCATAAAAATGGCACTTGATGAAATAAAATATCAGACATATGTACAAATCTTAAAAGAGGAATTAGTACCAGCGATGGGGTGTACAGAGCCAATTGCTCTTTCTTATTGTGCTAGTAAGGCCCGTGATATTTTAGGAACTACTCCAACACGCTGTCTAGTTGAAATAAGTGGTAATATTATAAAAAATGTTAAGAGTGTAATTGTACCTAATACAAACGGATTAAAAGGGATTGAAGCAGCAGTAGCATCAGGGATAATTGCTGGCAATGCGAACAAGGTATTGGAAGTAATTGCTGATGTAAAGAAAGATCAAATCAAGGAAATAAAAGATTATTTAGAGCATAATTGTATTATAGTAAGACCATTAGAAACGGAGCATATCTTAGATATTAAAATTACTTTATTTGATGATGATAATTATGCCATGGTCAGAATTGTTGATCAACACACTAATATTATATCAATTGAAAAAAATCATAGAGTTTTATTCTCTAAAGAAAATAAAATTTGTAATAATGAAATGGTAATTGATCGTTGTAGCCTAAACGTTAAGGATATTTTGGAATTTGCCAATATTGTTGATCTAAATGATGTCAAAGAGATTATTTCAAGACAAATTGCTTATAATAGTGCCATTGCAAAAGAAGGATTAACTAATAATTATGGCGCCAATATTGGTAGTGTTTTATTAAATTCAGGACAGGATATTATTACTCGTGCAAAGGCATTTGCTGCTGCAGGAAGTGATGCACGAATGTCAGGGTGTGAATTGCCAGTTGTTATTAACTCTGGAAGCGGCAATCAAGGAATGACCGTTTCTTTACCAATCATTGAATATGCAAAAGAGCTAAATGTTAATGATGAGAAGTTATACCGTGCTTTAGTACTAGGAAATTTGATTACGATTCATCAAAAAACTGGAATTGGTCGTTTATCTGCTTATTGTGGGGCTGTTAGTGCCGGATGTGCAGCTGGATGTGGAATTGCTTATTTATATGGTGCTGATTATGAATGCATTGCTCACACAATTGTAAATTCACTAGCAATAACTTCAGGAATTATTTGTGATGGTGCAAAATCTTCTTGTGCGGCAAAAATTGCAGCTAGTGTGGATGCTGGTATTCTTGGATATAAGATGTATTTAGATGGTCAAGAATTCAAAGACGGTGATGGAATCGTTGTTAAAGGTGTAGAGAATACGATTCGTAATGTTGCTCGTCTTGGTAAAGAAGGAATGAAAGAAACAGATAAAGAAATAATTAAGATCATGACAAACTGCTAACTTTTTATTTTATTAGTATGCTATGAAGTGTTTATTATTTTATAGAATGAGTTAAAATTATAATCATGTGGTATAAAATGAAAATATTGGAGAAATAGTATATTTATGATGACAGAGAAAAATCATCTCAAAACAACTGACTGATTAATTGAGGATTAGTGATAAAATAATTTCAAAATGGGAATGTGGGATTTCCTAAACAAAAGGATATTAAGGAATAACCTGTATTTACCTGCTTGCAAATGAATATAGGTATAAGAGAAATGTTGTAAATGTATTTTTATTATTCTATAATGAAACAAAAAGCAGGTGGGGAAATGGATATTAGAGTTTTAAATTATTTTTTAATAGTTGCAAGAGAAGAAAATATAACAAGAGCTTCACAACTTCTTCATATCACACAGCCTACGCTTTCAAGGCAGCTTATGCAGCTAGAGGAAGAATTGGGTGTCAAATTGTTTCAAAGGAGTAATCATAGTATATACTTAACAAATGACGGCTTATTATTTCGCCGTAGAGCACAGGAAATCGTGAATTTGGCAGATAAGGCACAGGCGGAATTAAAACAAGATACTGATGTATTATCAGGAAACATTGCAATTGACTGTGGAGAAATGAGAAGTGCACAAGAAATCGCAAAACTTATCACTGATTTTCAAAACATATACCCTTTCGTACAATTTGAGTTATATAGCGGAAACAACGAAAATATTAAGGAACGTATGGAACAAGGTACTTTAGACTTGGGCTTGTTATTAGAACCAGTGAATGTCGTAAAGTATGATTTTATCCGTATGAGGACAAAAGAACAATGGGGCGTTCTCATTCATAAAGATAATCCCCTTTCTAAGAAACAGGTAATCTACCCTGGTGAATTAGTAGGCACAAAGGTTATAACAATACACCTTGATACGCCAGTTCATCATGAGTTGGCAAGTTGGTCAGGGGATTTTGCGAAAGAAATGGAATCATGTGCAAATTATAATCTATTGTATAATGCTGTAATTGTTGCCAAAGAGAAAAAAGGAGCAGTTATCTGTGTGAAGTTAGATAATTATTATGATGACATGAAGTTTATTCCTTTTGAACCTAAACTTGAATTAACTTCTGTACTTGCATGGAAAGACCGTCAATCATATTCTAAGGCAACAAATACCTTTATCAGTTTTATAAAAGACCGCTATAAACATAATTAAAATAGAAATTCAATATTTGTATTTCTGTTAATCCAACATAAGCATTAGACATATCAATGAATGAACTTTAAAATATAGGTGTAACAAGATAACCCGCTATCTTGGTGCACCTATTTTCTTTGAAAGGGGTGGAAAATTGAACCTTTACATGAGGGGTGAAAAATACAATACAATCCTTAATGATTTGGGGTTCACAAATGCAAAAATTGAATTATATATTAGACTTTCACATTTAGGCACTTCAACAAAAGAAAAACGAATACAGATAGTAAGCGAAAAACGTAGAAAAATTCTTGAAGAAATTCATGTAAAAGAAAATTAATTACAGGAAATAGATTTTTTACGGCATGAATTACAGAATGCGTAAATGAAAAGGAGTTGAAAAAAATGGAGTTTATCACTTTAAGCAATGGCGTAAAAATGCCTGCACTTGGATATGGAACATTCACAATGAGCAATGAGGAAACAGAGCGTTGCGTTTTGGAAGCAATTAAAACTGGATATAGACTGATTGATACAGCACAAGCATATTACAATGAAGAAGGTGTTGGTAATGCAATCATAAAATGTGGTGTACCTAGAGAAGAATTATTTATTACAACAAAGATTTGGATTGAAAATGCTGGATATGAAAAGGCAAAGGCTTCGCTTCATGAGTCTTTGAAAAAATTACAGATAGAATACATTGATTTAGTTCTTATTCATCAGGCGTTCAATGACTATTACGGAACATGGAAAGCCTTAGAGGAAGCATATAAATTAGGAAAAGTAAGGGCAATAGGAGTGTCTAATTTTTATCTCGACAGATTTATGGATTTAGCAACTTTCAGTGAAATTAAGCCTATGGTAAATCAATTAGAAACTCATGTTTTCCAACAGCATAAAAATGATAAAAAGTTTTTAGAGAGATATGGAACAAAATTGGAAGCATGGGCACCATTTGCCAGAGGTAGTCAAGGTATTTTTGAGAATGAAGTTTTAATGAAAATTGCAAAACAGCATAATAAAACAATCGGGCAAGTAGCATTACGTTTTCTAATTCAGAATGGAATAATCGCTATTCCTAAGTCGACTCATAAAAATAGAATGGAAGAAAACTTTAATATATTTGATTTTTCACTATCAGATGAAGAAATGAAAAAAATTGAAGAATTGGACTTGGGTGAAAATGTATTTATGAACCACGAAAATGCAGAGGATATTGATAAATTTTTCAAAATGTTTCATGTCGGGCAGAAATAAAAAGGAGAGATGAAAAATGATAAGACATATTTTTATTGCAACAATCAAAGAGGGAGTAACTGACAGTGAAATCCAAAAAGAAATGGAATTGATGAGAAGCATGAAAAATGAACTTCCGGAAATCAAAGAAATTATCGTAGAAAAAAGTAAAGGGTGGATTGGTCTAAGTGATGTTGTTACTATGACGATTGATGTAGAAAGTAAACAAGATTTTGACAAAGTTATTCAAAGTGTTGCTCATCAAAAGGTAAGTGCAACAGCACCAGACTTTTTCAGAACAGATAATTTTATATTAACACAAATAGAATATGAAAAGGAGTAGTGTAAAAATGAGTAAATCTTTAGTAGCGTATTTTAGTGCAAGTGGTGTAACCAAAAAAGTAGCAGAAAGATTAAATGAAGTTGTGCAGGGGAATTTGTTTGAAATCGTACCAGAACAACCTTACACAAGTGCTGATTTGAATTGGACAAATCCTAAAAGCCGTTCATCAGTAGAAATGAACGATAAATCGTTCAGACCAGCCGTTAAAGAAAAAATAAGTGATATGGGAGAATATGACATAATCTATTTAGGATTTCCTATCTGGTGGTATATTGCTCCTACAATCATCAATACTTTTCTTGAACAATACGATTTAAGGGATAAAACAATTATTCCATTTGCGACATCTGGAATGAGCGGAATGGGAAAAACAAACGATTATTTAGAAAATTCATGCAAGGGTGCTCGTTTGATGAAAGGGCAAAGATTTGACGAAAATGTTAGTGCAGATGAATTATCTGACTGGGTTAAAAAAATGAAATAAAAGGAGTAATGACTTATGCAAAATATATTAGTAGTATCTGGACACACAGACTTAAATAATTCTGTTGCAAATAAGGCAATATTAGAAAGGCTTGAAAATAAATTACCACAGGCTGAATTTGTCTATTTAGACAAACTTTATTCAGATTTTCAAATTGATGTTGAAGCAGAGCAAGAAAAACTTTTAAATGCAGATATAATTGTTTTGCAATTTCCTATTTTCTGGTATGCTATGCCTTCATTACTAAGTCGCTGGCTTGAAGAAACATTTCAGCATGGCTTTTCCCACGGTTCAACCGGTGATAAATTGAAAGGAAAGAAATTGATTGCTTCTTTTACGACTGGTGCTCCAGAATTTATGTATAGTTATGAAGGGGCACAGAAATATCCTATTGAAGAT
>ENA-ORSX01000214-ORSX01000214.1-human-gut-metagenome-genome-assembly--contig:-NODE-214-length-72596-cov-15.203623_pt1 | contig 72596 bp, 62 predicted proteins | sample MGYA00241904_ERZ509172 | MGnify/ENA primary metagenome ERZ509172 (study PRJEB26280, sample SAMEA2338795) | human gut metagenome | biome: human gut; feature: human-associated habitat; material: faeces... | reverse complement strand
TTCATCTGAGCCTTTTTCTTTTAACTCAGTTTTTCATAGTTCACTTGACACTACCCTATGAGTGACGATTCCGGTTTACACTATCTTCTCCCGGTTTGGTCGTCATCAGTTGATAAAGTTTTGTATTTTGGGGAAACTGATTCACAAACGGTACAAGGGAACTTCCATATTTAATCAATCCACATCCTGCATCTGCATTTGTGATATATCCCATCTGTTCGTTAGAAATATTGAGTAACTGTGCCAGCTTTTCCCGATCCGGTGCTGCCTGATTCAGCATCACGATATATTCACTATTGGACAACATGGTTCTTGCAAGTACAGAATCTAAAAGATAATCTACATTCTGCGTAATGGCATTCGGATAGGCATTTCTTTTACGAAATCTTCGCCACGCAGAGTTAAAAAACGCTCCAGAATACTCGTTTTCAAATACCACATGGAACTCATCTAAGAAAATATGAGTACGTTTTCCTAGCTTCCAGTTCTCTGTCACACGGTTTAACATGGCATCCGTAATGACCAAAAGCCCCATTGTTTTCAACTGTTTCCCCAAGTCTAAAATATCATATACCACTATCCGGTTTTTCACATCCACGTTACTTTCATGTGCAAAAGCATCCAGACTTCCGCTTGTAAACAATTCCAACTCAAGTGCAAGATCTTGTGCCTCCCGTTCCGGCTGTTCTAATATTTTGTCTCGTAACACACAGAGTGTCGGCACATTTCCTCCCTGTTGATAATCATCATACACAGCGGCAGTACAACGATCTATGATTGATTTTTCTTTGGCGCTTACTCCTTTTTTATCCAACTGCTCAAAGAGAGATAACACGAACTCCGACTTATCAATGACCGGATTCCCACCGTCTCCATATCCTTCCACCATGTCCATTGCATTGATGTGGTCTTTGCTTCCTGCCGCAATCCGGATAACTTCTCCTCCCATCGCCTCAATGAGTGAGGCGTACTCCCGCTCTGGATCACAGATTAAAATATCATCTCCAGTGGCAAGAGCAAGAAATACAATCAGCATTTTTGCGCTGAACGATTTACCACTTCCCGGAACACCAAGCAAAAAGGAATTAGGATTCAACAGTTTCGCCTTATTACACATGATTAAATTATGGGAAATCGCATTCTCCCCACAATAAATGCCTCCCTCATCCATAATCTCCTGCACCCGGAAAGGCATCAGCACCGCAAGGCTTTCCGTTGTCAGCGTGCGAACCGCATTGATTTTCCGTTGTCCAATCGGCAAAGCGGTATTCAGCCCGTCCATCTGCTGAAATTTTAAAGTAGACATCTGACACAAATGCTGCCTTGCAATAGTCAGAAGTGTTTCCGTATCTGCATCCAGCTCTTTCTTCGTATCTGCGGTATGCACAATCGTCAAAATTCCAAACATCATCCGCTGGTCACGGGTAGTCAAATCATCCAGAAACTCCTTGCTTTCTTTTCGCTGCTGCTCCATATCATAAGGAACAACTGCGGAAAAGTTATTGTTTGCGTTCTGTCTTCTCTGCCAGTTAGTTATATTTGTCTCCACACCGAGAAGCCGGTTCTCCACTTCCCGTACCGCCTCATCCGTCGGAACCGGAATGATGTCAATACTCAGCATCAGATTACGGTTTAATTCTGTCAGTTCCGCAATCATATCGTCTTTGATATAAGACGCATAATCCCGTAAAAACAGCACTCTTCCATAACGGTCTCCCATTTTAAAATAATCCCGCTCAAACTCAAAACTGTCGGGACAGATAAAATCTTTAAAACTGTGTCCCTTCTTCATTGCCTGTGTCAAATCAAAGAAAAAGGCGGTTTCCTCTCCTGTTCGGTAGAAATCATGCAATGCCCGTAATCGTTCCGTCGCATCCAGTTCCACACACTTAGATCCCAGTCTTGCAAAATGACTCATCAAATCTGTTCCCACACGGGTAAAATAATTCCTCGCTTCTTCCACTGTTTTCTTATACACCGATACCGTTACATATTTTTCCTGCACCATTCGATTGGAGCCAGTTGCTTTCTCCAACAGCATTTCGTTATATTCCTCTCGGTACACATCCAATCCATCCTCCCGCATCGGAATCAGAATTGCCTTTTCAAAATCCTGCCGGTTCAATCTCCGGTTATTGATTGTAATCTTTGTGGTAGCTCCGCTGTCAAAGGAATTAAGAAGTTCACTATATTCCAAAAACATTGCCTCCTGATCTTCCCGGCTTGCCACTGCATAATTGATGTCCATAAATTTATATGTCCGGGTAAACTTATTTCGTCCCACCTGAAAGACACCGTCTGCCCATATCGCTTGAATAGGTATGACCTGCTGCACACTCCTTGGTATGCGAAATTTCTCCTTATCCTGTTTAAAAATTGTCTGCAATGTCTTAATCATGTTTCTTTAATTCCTCCTTTTCCCGTGCCTCAATCTCTCCTTTTAATAGTTCGTAATACAGATTTTCTGACCGGAACACCAGCTTTTTCGGAATTAAAAATTCCGATTTAAACCATGCCCATAAAAACTGTTCTGCAGTCATTCCGTGGTATTTAAAAAAGCCCAACGCTGCAAAGGGCGCTGCCCCCAAGATACATACCCAACTTACTGTCTCCATTCCCAGATACGGGCGAAGCAGAAAGTAAAGTCCAACTGCTCCCCCACAGGCTAACACCGAAAAAAAGAACTGCCGCATAGACAGTCCGAAAAACATAGATTCCGTATAGTTTCGTATCTCCCGATTGATTTTTACTTCCAACGTTTCTTCCTCCTTTTACAATCCCATCATTTCCCGCACAACCCGGTCTGCCATCTTTACCGCGCCTACCAGTACCAGCATGTTGAAAATCAGTTCCCCGATATAACTCCACACCATCGTAACTGCCGCCTCATCTGCATCCACTACCGGAGGAGATGCCGCAAAGACAGAAAAGATAATACATGCCAGCACAATAATCGCACCTTCCAGACAAACCGCCGCATACGATTTCATAAAACTCTTTCCCACATTCTGCGTCGGCTCCCCGGCAAAAGACGCAAGAGGAACAGGCGCAATGGCAGTATACAGATACAGCCGGAAAAAGCGTCCATACACGCTCATAATCATAATGAAACTTAACACCGTAATAAACAATCCTCCGATCAGCGTTACCGCCCACAAGGGAATACTCTCAAAGAAGCCGCAGTCTTCCACTGCTGTCACAATTTCTTCTGGTAAAGCCGTCTGTTGCGGCTGTCCGAATCCTGCCGCATTCATAATCGTACTCATTACACCCTGTATGATTTCAAAGAATGCCATCATCAATTCCAGCCCATAGGTAATCACACCTTTCGCAATGGCAAAACGGATAAATAATTTCAGTGCATTTTCCGGCTTCTTTACTTCCACAAAACTTCCGCAAGTTTTTACCACTCCAACAGCAAAGAATAACACCAGCAAAGCATATCCGATTGCCTGTAATGCCCCGTTAATAGCCACAATCACATTCCAGATATCACCGCCTTTGAACGTCTCCGGAGACTGTGTGATAATCTGCCAGATTTCCGCCAGCTTACTGTTCCACGTTTCCAACGCATTGACTAGATTTTGTACTACCCAGTTATCTGATTCCATTCACAAACCTCCTTCTCGACAGCACATTCCCCAAGCCGCTTACTCGGAACTTGGGGAATCCTGTCTGTTTCTTTTTATCCTGCAATCAAGGTCAAAATCTCCTTGGCAAAGGTAATCACCACACCACCTGCCAGTGTTAGAAATCCGTTTGCTCTCTGACTTGGATCATGCGACTTTAAAGATAGTCCGATCTGCACAATTCCAAATCCAAGTAAAATCATACCAATGGCACGGATCAGTCCGAAAATAAAATCGGAAAGATTATTAACAACTGTTAGCGGATCGCCAGCTGCAAATACTGTTGTTCCTCCCATTGTCAACATCAGCACCAGCATCAGATACAATCCAAAGGCTTTTTTCGTCTTTGATCCCATAAGAATTTTCTGCATTCTTCCGGTTACTCCTCTCTTCTTATCTCTCATTCCTACTTCCTTCTGCTGTCTGTCTCTCTGTTTAAACATCATTTGTTTCTTCCTCCTTATTTTGACTAAATACAGTTTCCAACTCTTCATTTGAGAAAAGTTCCAACGCTTCTGCATCCACTTCTCCCACATCTTCTGCCTGAATTTCTCCCTCTAGATTATCCGTCAGTGAAATCCCTGCAACCGCCTTTGTCACTTCCCCGTGACAATACGGTTTCCCTTTTCCGTCTGTGGTAAGTTCCACATTCGGATGACTTAAAATATCAATCTTCTCATCTAAAATCGGTCGTTCCCCACGAATAAAAAGAAGTGCGTAGCGGTTATCCAGCATACGCACTTCGTCTGGCGTCATTAGTTCACGACCTGAAATTTGATAATTGGTAGAATAATTTCCAGAATGCCCCGTCGATTTTCCATAGGTGTTCAGATCAATGGTGGCTTTCCCCAATAATTCACTCACATATTTATGGGTACTCTGTTCATTACCTCCAAGATAAAGAAATTCATCGCAGTTCCCGATGATTGCCTCCCATTCCTTCTCGAACAGGGCTTTTAATGCAGCGATGTTCTGTAACACAATAGACACGCTTACCGATCTTGAACGCATAACACTTAGTATTTTGGAAAAATCATCCGGCAACGATACATTACTGAACTCATCCATCAGAAAATGTACCGGAACCGGCAGACTTCCCCCATGTTTGTAATCCGCCGAATAAAAAAGCTGCTGAAATAATTGGGTATACAAAATAGACACCAAAAAGTTATAACTGGTGTCGTTATCTGGTATTACTGCAAACAATGCTACTTTCTTTTCTCCAAGAGACGAAAGATCCAAATCGTCGGTTGCAGTCAATGCGGACAGACTGGAAAGATTGAATTTTTCCAGCCTTGCCGCCAGCGTAATCTGAATAGATTTTAACGTCTTAGCGCTTCCCGAATGGTAGTCCTTATAATATTTTACAGCGATATGGTCTGGATTCTTCATCTCCAAACGCTCAAACAATTCATCTAACGGTGACTGATAATCATCATTATCCTCCCGCACTTCTCCTGCCCGCAACATTTCCATTACCATCGGGAAATTCTGTTCTTCTTTCGGTGCTTCATACTTCAGATAAAAAATCAACGCCAGCAAAAGCATAGAGGCAGCAGTATCCCAAAAGGGATCGTTGCTCTGACTTCCTTTTGGTGTTGTTGCCTTGAATAAGTTTGTCACAAGCCGCTGCACATCATTGTCATCTTTTAAATATACAAAAGGATTGTAACAATGACTTTTTTCCATGTTGATCAAGTCCAACACCCGCACTTCATAACCTTCCGCCTCCAAAAGATGCCCTGTATCCCGTAAATTTTCTCCCTTTGGATCAAGTACCACAAAAGAAGTGTTCGCCTGCATTAGATTCGGTTTGCAAAAAAAGCGCGTTTTTCCTGCTCCACTACCACCCACAACAATTGTCAATAAATTTCTCCTATGCTTCCGGCTGTTATAACTGATCCGCACATGTTTCGTCATCAACTTATTTGCCTCGAATTTCTTGTCACTGTACTTCTTGTTGATCTCCTGTGTATTCCCCCATTGTGCCGAACCATGTTCCTCACCTCTCCGGTAATTTCTTCTCGTGGACAGATAAATTCCGATTCCCATCCCATAGCAAGCAATGAAAATAAGGACAGTTTTTAAGCTTTCCTTACAAACTTGAATCCGAAACGGATGTTGAATTGCTTCGGGTAATTTTTCAATCACACTCAAAATTCCATCAAAGAAAAACGGGGAGGTCAATAACGCAAGCCATACCACCGGAAGAATTCCCAACAGAATCAATACTCTGCTCTCTTTCTTGTCATCGCTCTTCACGATGCCACCGCCCCTTTCGTTCTTTCTCCGGCAGTTGTTCCATTCCCTCAATGACCTTCATCAGCACATCATCCACAATCTCCGTATCTTGATTTGTTTCCAACAACTGATTCCTCTTATCCTTCAGCGAATGAAAAATCACACCACACTCATATCGGTCTAATTTCAAAGTCACTTTTTCTTCATGCAAATATCCTCACCTCCCGTGTGGACTTTTTTTATTTGTTTTGCTATTCCTTTTGCTTTCTGCATTATCTTGCATCATCCCTCTTCGGATAGGCTTCCATTCGCGGCTGTTGACGTTCTGTCTGATTACGTTCCTGCTGCAAAGACTTTTCCATCCGAGCATTGATATTCTTAAAAGATTCCTGGGCTTTCGCCAGTTCTGCGCGAACTTCCTGTGGCTCCATGTTTTCAAAAAACTCCGGTGCATGACTGAAATCAAAATACTGCGTATCAATGCCATACTTTTTACAAAGCATGTAAGAAGCACAGTACGCATGGAACGTATCTGCCTCTCGGTCATACATCTTGTTTCCATCTGCAAATCCGGCAAGTGCAAGCTCTGGGGAAAGGGATAAAAAGATGGACTTGGCATCCATTCCTTTTCTCACATAAATACAATTTTCTTCCGGTGTAAACAACGCACCTTTCCCATCCGGCATCTGATCTGGTTCTGCCGGAACGATATTGACTGGCGGATTGCTGAGCAATGCACGAATCAACTGTTGTTCCGTAATCTGTGGCTTCTCATGTGTATAATTATGAAGGCTTGTCTGTGATGGCTCATACAGCTTCTTGGCGTTGTAATACGTTCCGATACTTCCATCTTCACGTTCATACTCTTTGCCCGGTTCCAAAATCAGTACTGGTTTATCCCGTTCTTGTCGTTTCACGAAGGTTCCCTGACTTCTCCAATAACTATAATCCCCTAGTTTCTGTGCCTCCGGTCGTTGCGCTAAAATCAACAGCGAATTGCTCGCAGTATAGCGGTCAAAGCGACTCTGTACATCCAGATATTTCTGAAACATCTGACTGTCCGTTGCAACTGCCGCTGTAATCTGCTCTGACAATTCATAGCAACGGTTCCGGTTATTCTTACTCTCCGCAATAAATGCCGCTGTACGGTCATCCTGCGGAACTGCGGATACATTTAACATAGAATCAAAATTTGTGCTCATATCTTTTACCTCTCTTTGCTTGTTTTTTTCGGTTTCCTGTTCTGTGGTTGCCGATGCTCCAGTACTTTTTGTTGCTGTCTTCTTCCTCTTTGCTGTACACGATCTGAAACTGGCTGGTTTCGATTCTTCTGGTTTCTTCTCACCTGAATCTCCCGTAACTCCTCCCGCACCGATTTCTTCTGCGGCGCTGTTGGCATATATAAACTAGAAGTACCCTCGGCGGTTCTGCTGTACCTCTCGGAGATAGGCTCGGACAGAAGGGATTTCTCTGTCTTTGCCAAAGAGGGGTTTCTTGGCTGTGTCTCCTCCTTTTTACTTGGTGCGCCCATCAATTCCTCCATCAACTGATCCGCGTCAGATTTCTCCCGTCCGGTTCGCTCCGGCACATCCTGAGACTTCCCAGCTTTCTTCACTCCAGCTACATCTTTTCCAACGTTTTTGGCTTTCTGTTCCCGTAATTTTTCGATCTCCGTCTTAATTTGCGCCGCCTCCGTAACCGATGCAAACTGAAAGCGCTCTACAATACGGTTAATTCGAGGAGCGTCCTCTTCTTTTACCATGATGTCTACCATCCCATCACTGCTCCCTCTTGGATTCCGCACCGCACAATATAAAATTCCATACCGCTTTGCTTCTTGCACAAATTTACGCAAATCACTTTCTTTCACAGAGAATACCGTTAGCGGGCGTCCGGAACGCACCAACGTTTCCAGTCTCGCCCGCCCACGCGTCTTTTTCTGTTCTTTCAAAATAGCATATAAAAGTACTGCAAGCTGTTTGGCTCCTGCCCCGGAAATTTTCAATGCAGCTTCTCCCACTTCCAGTGACATCCGCACCACTTGATCAGCGGCTTCCCCTGATGTGTTCATGTCTTACCTCCTTTCTCTCTGTTGTCTCCTGCCTCACGATATGAATCTTCTCTTTTAAAATCTGAGAACGTGCGGCAATTCCATCACAAAGTTTCACCTCCTCCCGAAGTCCTTTTATCTCTCCTGTCAATTTGGAAATCTCAGCTTTCAACACTCCCTGCACGTTCTCATCTTTTGCGCTTCGGAGACGATACCTGAGATGTGTTCGCTCATCTACCAACTGTTTCCGTCGGCTTTCACAAGTTTCCTTCCACGAAAAAAGCTGCTCTGCGGTATCAATGTGATAACGACAAAGCAGCCTTGTCTCCCTTTTAATCTGATTTAATTTGTTTAAATCTTCTCGAAGCAATAAATGCATTTCCTTTTGATTCACAGGCGGTCGGTTTTTCGGAAGAATCCCCAATAGATAACAATAATGCAGATACAATCCCCGCAGTCCTCCGATTTTTCGTTTCGGCTGGAATGTTCCATATAGAAAAATCTGTCCGGTTTTTCTTTTCCCTTGTACTAAACGATAAGAAACTTTCTGAAAGGAACTCTTCTCTTCTGTTAAGATTCTCCTGCGGATTGCTTCCATCGTGTATGCCTCTCCAAAGTTGCGGACAAGTTTCAATCCTCTGTCTCTTCCCGCTGGTCGTAAGGTAATATCCTGTCCAAATTTAATGTCGTACCCTTTCTCCCTTAGCAAATGAAAAAACTGGTTTTCGGTCCTTGCCATGCGGATTGCTTCATCCACATCCTCTCGCACCATTCCTCGGTAAGTTGGCTTCTGTTCCTGATTTGCCCGCCACTCTCCATAATGCTGAGACTTTCCCTTACTCGGCTGTTTAATCACAGATAACGCATACTCCTTACACAATCGGTCTGATTCCTCCCGCATCCTATAATAATCTTGTTTCGTCCGATGATACCTTTTCCCATCTAAAAAAGAAACTGAGTTGACCACAAAATGATTATGCAAATGGTTGGTCCTATCCAAATGGGTTGCCACCAACACCTGAAACCGCTCTCCCCATAATGCTTCTGCCAATCTCACACCAATCTCATGTGCCATCTCCGGCGTACACTCTCCCGGTGCAAAAGACTGATACCCGTGAAATGCCATGATTCCTTCGGCTTTTCCGTACCGCTTTTTGACTGCCATCATTTCTCCACGTGCAGTAGCAGGTGCACAATTCACGCCGGAAACATACTGCTGCATAACAATTACTTCCTCCGCGATCGCCTTCCCGCGTTTTTTGAATCTTGTTTTTTCTTCATCTACCGCATATGCAATAACATCGGATAGCCCTTGTGATTCCTCTTCCGTGATTTCTTTTTGCTCCACATAAACTGGATTTCTCGTCTTTTCCGGATTTTCTATATAAATCACAACCTTTCCAAGCCACCCTTTCACACTCCAAATGGATGTGGTTGCCATCTTACTGACCTCTTTTCTCACATCTACTCGCTCTTTCCTGCGGATTTTTCTCCGGTAAAATCACAGCTTCGGTAATCTCTTTTACCGTCTGCTCAAACATCCGAACCGCTGCGTCATATCTCTGAACGTCCATCACATTCAGCACATGGGCTTTCTGCGCAATCTGATTCAGGTTATTCCCGATTTTATGGAGTTCCCTCATCATAGAATAATAATCCGGCGGTGGTGTGTCTCTTGGAACAATCCCTGTAATGACTTGACGTAGATATGCCTCCCGGTTCAAACCGCTTTTCTTTACTCTTTTATCCAACGCCTCTGCTTCTTTTCGGTTCAACCGAAACATGATGCTAATATTCCGTTTCCTCATCGCCACATCTCCTTTCCTCGTTCTATAGACTCTGGAACTTCCATAATCTTCTGTTTTTCCTTATCATAACGATAAACCCTGTCTGATAACTGATCTACTTTTTCCACCGCACATCGATTCACTTCACGCACCATTGCTCCCAGCTCTTTCGGAGAAACATCCATACAGTCAGGAATAATCAAAACTTCATGTAAAGAAGATGGCAATATATAAAAGCCTTCTGGAAACATCTTACTTATTTTATCCATCACCTGCGGTTCAAACATCATGGATGCTCCAAGATTTTTCTTTTCATTTGTAAGCACCAACATCGCTGCATTCTGATTAGAAAAGCTAATCTCTTTCTTCAGCAAATTCTCCGATTCATCACCTCCTACAAGTGTCTGTCTCATTAAGTCTTCTATATTCTGGAGTACTGGTTTATTCGCAGGATTTGTATTTCCCGATGCAATCTGAAACAATTCATCCTGACTCATATTCCACTCTTGTAACATCCGTTCCGTAATCTTCAATGTTGCACTACATTTCTCCAACTCTACCGGAAAGTCTACATAGCAAATCAATGACAGATCCTCTACTTCCTTATGCGGAACTTGCTCTAGCAATTTCCGATTTTCCGCTGTCTTCACAACCATAACCGATAAATAATCTTTAATCGACTCAAATTCTTCAATTTGGATATTCTGGTCAAGTGCCGGACCGTCCAGTCCATTCTGAATCATTACTGCAATGTCCTTCATAATTTTATCTATCGGCTTTCCTGACCGCACCTCATCATAAAATGATTCCATATAAATAAACGGAGAATTCAAATGTCCCGGCATATCTGCCTGAATTCCCACTTGCAACACATTATTCGACTTGTTCCGCTCCTTAACTGAACATATTACCGATCCGTATTCTGGCGGAAGATATGCTTTGATCTGTTCTACCACTCCTTCCGCAAACATTTTAACAGCCAGCATGTTTCTGTCCTCCTTTCTTCTTCCACCTCTCCAAATACTGCTCCATCCGTTCCCGTTCTTTCTTTTTTTCTTTGACTTCCATCTGTACCTGCATAATTTCAACTTCCTTTCCTGTATTTCTACTCTTCCTAATCTGTATAATGAAGTCGATTGACCAACACCAAACACATCAACAAAATGCCACACAATACTTTTGCCTCTCTTTTTTTTACAAAGGTTTCAGGGAACTTCCCTGACAAGCTGCCTTTAGATGGTGCAGACGGAAACCCGTCTGGCTATCCAAAGGCGTTGCTTGCTGGTATTGTGTATCCCGTACCCCTTGCGTCACCGCTTCGGGTGTACTGAAATTAACTTGCCGAAAATAACATGTTCCTATGGTAACTTTTCTCCCTGTGGATGCGTACAACTCCCACATTCTTGGCAACGCCAATGACATACTTCACACGCTTCATCTCCACATTCGCCACACTCTATCATGGTACATCTCCCACATTTTTTGCAGAAAGATTCACACTCCTGACATCTGTTATCTAGATCATCCATCATACAGTCTTCCTCTTTCGGACAATAATACGAACACCCATCACATGCTCCCGAACACTCTCTTTCATCCTTTTCTTCCACAACAATTCCAAGCAATTCATCTCCGGTCACATCCAAATCTTTCTCTGCTTGTAGCATTGTTTTTAGACTTTCTTCAATCATTTTTCGATTGCCTGCCGCCAGTACAATCTCTTTTTTGTGGATAATTTTCAATTCATATTTGATTGCTTTCATCGTTCTCTTCCTTTCTCCTGACTCTTTTTCTCACGTATTGTTCGCTGTAATCCCAATTGGGAACACAAATAATCATTGTAATCTTTCCCAATCAGCGGCGGTTTGTCCTTCGTCTGATACTGTTTCGGCAGTACCGTCTGAATCGCTTTTGTTGCAAGTCTTCCTGCCCGGTCATTATCCAAGTGAAAGACTATTGTCTGCACATGCGGGTATTCTTTCAGGAAACGAACCAGTGTAGAAGGTATCTTACTTTCCTCAAGTTTCTGTGCCGGTCGGTAAACCCCCGCAAGAGATAACAGATGCGTTTCTCTCCAGTTTTTCCCATCCAGCTTCTCCATCGTGGCATACGATAACAGATCAATCGCTGATTCAAATAAGTGTACTTCACTACAAATTCCTTCCGTTGGAATACAAAATGAATAGTGTTTATCACTTCCGCTTGCTTCTCCGATGAAATTTGTTTCCACTCCCCGAAGTGCTGCATACCGTGGCTGATTCTCCTGATCCCTGCCCACAAATACGGCGTTGTGATGTTCTGCACTCTCATACAGCCGCCCCGTTTTTAAACAAAAATCAATCAGTTCCATATCAATCCCTCGATTCTTCAGGTATGAAACCACATACTCTGTATAGCGATATGGCTTCGGTAATAGCAGCACTTTCTTCGTTTTCTGTCCAACGGATGCCGAAACAGGCGGCTGAATCGCCGCCTGTCCTGCAATGATTTCTATTGCCTCCATAAAAGAATATCCTCTGACCTTAATCAGATAATCCAACGCCGATCTGCCACCAATACTCTGACTCCACCACATCCATTTCCCGTTGGAAATCTTCAGACTATCATGACTTCTCGTTGTGTAGGTATTCCCTGAAAAATGCACAAGTTCCTGCGGTTCATAGTTCTTTAGGTACGTCAGCAAATCCATTCTCTTTACTTCCTGCACAACTTCCGGTGCAATATAAGGCATAATTTTCATCTCCCCTCCTGCCCATGATTTGATATTTTTAAGCGAATTTTTAGAATATCAGGGCATAAAAATAGCCGGGTGATCTACACTGAGACCATCCGGCTATGTACAATTATAAGTTGCTATTTATTAAAAAGGCAAAAGATTTCAATCCTATATACATTTTATTCTATCCTCTATTCCTTATTGAAACTTGGGAGTTAAAAGATATTAAATATGAAAGCTGTTCTTTTAATTGCACTAATTTTTCATTGTCCTTTTTCATATTTTCCTTATTTCCTTGAAGCGCGATTTTTTCCTGTAATGAAAGTTGTTCTCTTCTCGCTCTTTTCTGTAATTTATTTATTTGCTTTATTCTTAGTTCATTTTTTCTCTCTATATTAGCAATTTCAAATCTTAGTCTAGTTACCTCCTTCTCTTTTTCACCTTTAAAAAATTCATAATATTCCGTTAATTCAATAGGAGAATCTTTATTCTCTATTATAGAAGCAAATAAATCCACTTCATCTATCGTTTCTTTATCAATAGAATTTTCTTTATTCTTCGTAAAAAATGAAAGAAACGAAGGCATTGTATACATATGGAATCTCTGTCCAGTCTTTTCGTAAAATTCTTTTCTCAACTCTATTCTCGGTCCGATTTTTTTTCCATGATTGGTATTCCACCAGTCTTCCTTCTGATCATGGGTCACAAAAATAATATCAACCGATTGCGTTGTAGCATAATCTAATATTTCCTTCCAAACCAATAAATCCCCATACTTATTTTCGGTTTTCTTGTTATCCATATATCCTGGAGGCATTTTCGCTTCATATCTTTTTTCTCCCTCCTGTTCAATATTCTGTCTTTCTTCAATATTAAATGCTTTTCCTGTTTTTCCATTAAACAATTCTAACAGTTTATTAAAAACCTCATCATTTGACATATCAAAAACAAAATAATTACTCTCTTTCTTTTTTATTACCCAATCCTTCAAATATTTTAACAATTCCTCAATATCTTGGTCATTTTCATCAAGGCGTAATTTTTTTCTCCAACTATCTACTAGATTATCAACCTCAACTTCTATGCTTTCAAACCGCCTATTCACTTCATCTATGACATCATACCTATCTTTACAAAATTCTAAAGCAACTTGATAGGGCATCCAAATTCGAGGCTTCAAGCATTCAAATGATTCTATCAATTGATTTCTAGTCTTATTACTATATCGATACAAATTCAAAAAAACATTCGTATCAAAAACAAATGTAGCTGTATTCCATAAATCATTTTTTTCTTCACTACTATATTCTATATACTCTTTAATAGCATTTCTCATGATATTCCCCCAACTTGACATTATTGAATACTTTTCACAAAAAAATAGCGGGTAATCTGTGCTAAGACCATCCGCTATATAAAGACTTCACTAATCACCTATTCTTCTATTGTTTCTTCTTCAAATGGCGGCAATTCTAACGCTGGCATTCCATACGCTTCTGTAACTTTTTTAACTGTTTTTCGTAACTCTGTTAATGCAACTGGAAAACATAATGTTTTAACATCATTTTCTTTAATTTCAGTATTTTCTCCTGTTCTTTCTATTTCAAAAGTAGAAAGTGTATCTAATGTCAAATAAAACCTTTCTTCTGGACTTCCTAAATTCAATTTTAATTGAACAGCCACATACTTACTATTTTCAAAATCTTTCGGAACTAAAACTCCGCCTTCCACGCCAACCTCTATATTATTTTTCTTTTCTTTTTCTCTATTTTCAATAAAAGAGGCTTCTCTTACATGATGTTTTTTCAATTTAAAATTATTCATAACCTCACCTCACTACGCTAAAAGCACTTTTTGTTGATGTACTTTTTCCGTTCTGTACTGCATCATATCTAAATCCAATGGAAAATCATCATCTGTTAGCAACACACTATGTCCTTTATAATGAAAGGCAACAAATCTACTAATTCTTGGCTTGATTAAATATTCAATATTTACATTTTGTTGCTTAAATAAAGCAATCTCTTCCTCATATTCCCCCTCTTCTGCTTCCATATACTCGCCAGCAGTAGGTAATAAATTATCAGGTACATCGTTTCCTTTCACTATCTTATAATCTGTTTCTTTTCCATTATACTTAATAATAATTTTATTTTCTGTAATATTCAGAAAAGCATCTCGAATAGTAATTTTATTCTCCAGAAGATCAATTAAATTATCATATGTTGTCTTACTTCCTATCCATTCTACTTTTTCAGCACTTACAAGACAACAAATGAACAAATACAAATCTCCTTTATTTTTACATGTAAACATTACTGGATACTTACTTTCAAAAAGAATTGTATCCAAAACAATATTAGAAAACTCTGGAATTTTTCTAAATACATTTTCAATCTTCATTTTCTATCACCTCAAATTCTTTATGCGGTTCTGCATCTGCATATAACCACCAATCCACATGGGAACCTTTATATTTTATACCCAAATTTTTCTTCCATTCTTTTGTTTCTAAACAAATTCCATGCATTGGCTTTGTAATTCCCTTCGCTATTACGAATGGAACTCCATAGCGACTATCCATTTTCATAAACCTTTTTACATCTTTAAACTTCAGGTAAGTAGATAATGAATATTCCTGTGGATCTGTTACATCACCATTTATACTAATTTTATATCCGTTTTCTTCATAACTATTCAAAAAAGATTCCTTGTCTACTCTACCTGTTGCACACGCTCGATACACTTCTAATTCTTGCTCTCGTGCCCATTCAGGTATTTCAAAATTTTCAAAATATGAAGGAAACTTTTTCTCTGCTTGTTTTTTATTCATCATATCACTCAATTCATCCAAACTGTATTATATTCTATTTATACCTACTTTATCACGTTTTTATCATACCATATCTAAAAATCTTTTTCTAGCATTAGTATGAAAAACAAAAGGGGCATTCTCTTCCCCATCAGTTATGTATGTGGCGCCAGTCCTCTGACACCACATCTCTTATCGCTCCATCACAACCTTTTCTCTTGTTGTCTGCACTTCCACACTTTCATCCGGTTCCACGTCTAAAATCGGATGTTCTTTCTTATCCATATCAAGCATTGCATTTAATTCCCCTAATCTTGCGGTTTTCTGTTGTAACTCTTCTTCCTGCGCAAAGGGTTTCTGCACCTCCAGTTTCGCTGTTTCGAGCTGTTCCTTTAAGGTTTCCAATCGTTCCTGACAATGCACGAGTCGATCTGGTATCTTCTCGATTTCATTATCAATACGTGTAATATTTCCATAGATATCAGTTCCAAGCGCTACCGGATAGTTTCTCTGTCCTTTCAATTCCACAACAAATTCTTTTGAAAATGTATTATAAGAAAGTTCCATCCCAAATCCGCGATATGCCCCAAGTGCAATCGGCTCCGGAGATTTCATTGCTTTGCATGCTGCAATCAAAGCCTGTCCTGCTTCTTTTTTATCCGCATATACCGTTCCCTGTATCTGCATAGGTGGAAAAGTCTCCCTGTCTCTCGGTGTCTGCTCTTTTACATGTGCTAGGTCTTTCTTATATTCTACGATCCACTTCTCCTGCTGTTTAATCTGCTGTGGAAAATACATCATCACTTTATCTTCCATTTCATACTTTTGACTCAGATAACTTTGCTTTAAAAGTTGTAACTTCGACACCTGAATATCCAAATCCATCTTTTCTTTGATAAATGGATTTCCAGCGGCAAGCGCTTTAATTTCTGCATAGGATAATGCTGTTGAGTCCACATCCTCTACTTCCCTTACCGGATTTTTTGAGGTCATAATCTGACTGATAATCTTCTGTTTATTCTCAATGACCTGATAGAGATACGCATCAAATGTGCCTTCTGTCACATAACGGATAATATCCACCTTCTTATTTTTATTTCCCTGACGGACCGTTCTCCCGGCTCTCTGCTCCAAGTCACGAGGACGCCACGGACAATCGAGATCATGACTGGCAATAATCAAATCTTGCACGTTCGTCCCTGCGCCCATTTTAAAAGTGCTGCCCATCAAAATACGAACATCCCCTTTTCGCACTTTTGCAAACAATTCTTTTTTGCGGACTTCCGTATTTGCATCATGAATGAATTGAATCTCTTTCTCCGGCACCCCCTTTGAAACCAGCTTATCCCGTACATCGTTGTACACACTGAAACTTTCATCCTTTTTCGGTGTAGACAAGTCACAAAATAATAATTGTGTCAGTTTATCTTCTTTCGTATCATACCAAAACCGATACACTTCATCGACACAGGCATTGACCTTACTACCATCATCATCCGGAAGCATTTCATTGATAAGTCTCTGATCTAACGCTAGCTTTCTTCCTTCATTGGTAATTAAAAGCATATTGTCTTCTGTCGGATTGACCATACCGTTTCGCACCCTCTCTGCCCGTTCTCCTAATTCTATTACCATTTCCTTTTGCATATCACTTGGCTTTACGCTTATTACTCGGTATTCTGTCTCCGGTACAGGAAGATTCAGCATATCGGCAGTTTGAATATCTGCCACCTCGCGAAACATCATCATCAATTCCGGCAAGTTATAAAATTTCGCAAATCTCGTTTTCAAACGGTATCCTGTTCCCTCCGGGGCAAGTTCAATTGCAGTAACCGTCTCCCCAAAGGTAGACGCCCATGCATCAAAAAACTGTAAATTGTGTTCCACCAACGTGTTGTACTGTAAATAGCGCTGCATGGTATATAACTCTACCATTGAATTACTTATCGGTGTTCCTGTGGCAAAAATAACTCCTCGCCCTCCAGTCACTTCATCCATATACCTTGTTTTCATAAACATATCTGAAGATTTCTGTGCTTCTGTCTGTGCAATTCCACCCACATTTCGCATCTTAGTATAAAGGTACAGGTTCTTATATGAATCCGCTTCATCTACAAATAAACGGTCAATTCCCAGTTCTTCAAAACAGACTACATCATCCTTTTTACTCTGATCATTCAGTCTTTTTAATCTTGCTTCTAACGTTTTCTTTATTTTTTCCAGTCGTTTGACCGTAATTCGATTTCCTCTTTCCCTTCCTGCCTCCTTGATTCCCTGTACAGTTTCCTGAATCTGTTCCTGTAACATGCGGCATTGTCGTTCCACGCTTAACGGAATTTTTTCAAATTGGGAATGCCCGATAATGACTGCGTCAATCTCACTGGTAGCAATTCTCGCACAAAATTTCTTTCTGTTTTTCATTTCAAAATCTTTTTTCGTTGCCACCAACAAATTCGCAGATGGATACAATTGCAGCCATTCTGCCGCAAACTGATCAATAATATGATTCGGTACAACAATCATTGACTTGTTACATAATCCCAAACGTTTACTCTCCATTGCGGCAGCAACCATTGTATACGTTTTTCCTGCACCTACCACATAAGCAAGCAGTGTATTTCCACCATAAATAATCCTAGCAACTCCGTTTTTCTGGTGTTGACGCAACTGAATCTCTGGGTTCATTCCATAAAAGTTCAGATGACTTCCATCGTATTCTCTCGGACGAATGGCATTAAACTTCTCATTATAATATGCAGTCAATCGTTGACGTCGTTCCGGTTCTTTCCAGATCCAGTTAAGGAACTCCTGCTTAATTAAATCCTGTTTGCCCTGTGCTATGGCGGTTTCTTTTTTATTGAGGATAGGTTTCTTCCTTCCCTCCTCGTCTTCCACATAATCGTATACTCGAACATCCCTCAGATTCAATGTATCTTCTAAAATCCGATAGGCATTTACCCGATGCGTTCCATAGGTATTGTTTGCCTTTACATTTCCCTTATCAATGCTTTTCCCTTCGATATACCACTCTCCGGTTACATGAACAAACCGCACATTCATTTTCCATTGACAATAATTCGGTGTCTGCAACAATTCAAACATAAAGTCTTTGATATCTTCCGGCGGTATCCATGTTGCTCCAAGTCGGACATTGATCTCAGACGCACTCAGGTCTTTGGGTTGTACCCGCTTTAACGCCTCTACATTTGGTCGATACAGTTCTGAACTCTCAGCGGCAAGCATTGCTTCTTTTAGCTTTTCCCTTACATTTCCGGATAAATACTCATCTTCCGATGCAAACTTCGGCTCTTTTCCCGTCAGATCCGGAAGACGGAAAATCACGCCCTCCAGTTCCTTTTCAACCTCTTCTGCACTCTTTCCGGTCAAAGCGCACATATATTCCATATCCACACGCGCATGTTCTGACAGCGATAAAGACAAGGCTTCACTGGCTGTATCTACCCGTGTAACGGTTTGATGCGGCTTGATTGTCCGCTTGGTAAACATATCTGCTTTCCGTTCTAATGTTCCATCCTCTGCTACAATTTCAAGGGAACACAAAAGCGGATAACTGCTATCCTCTGAAAACACAAGGCTGTTTGCCCTAGAATTTAATAACCCGTATCTGCTTTGAAACTGATCATATAAGTGATTCAGTTTCTTTTGCTGCTCTGCAATGACTTCATCCGAATATTCTTCCATCTGATATGCAATCAATTCCCTCACACAATCTCGGATGGCTATCATACCTTTTACTCGATTTTCTCCGGTCACAGACAATTCCACCAGTCGCATCCGGCTGTTTTCCCGGTAATAAATCTTCCCATCTCGTAACGCATAAGAAAAGTTTGCCACATCCGGTTCTGCCGGAATCGAATGTTCTTCTGTCTCTACCAGTTCTTCTACTTCATACTCCTTAATCTGTGCAGAAATATTTTGGATGACTCCTGAAAGCAACGCCTCTAAATCTGCACCCTCAAATGGTTTACAGACAAGCTGCGGTCCATATGCTCCAGATACAATCTCAAGTTTTCCCAAAACCATCTCTGGGTGTTCCTGAAAATACGGATTGATACTGACAGTTCTAGTTCTAGTTTCTCCATTTTCATTCGTAAAATCATTTCTCTGAAGAACATTCGCCTCCACCCATGACGGAAGTTCCGTACTTCGGGGAGTTTCCTTTTTCTGCAAAAACAATATATCCGTGTTAACGATAGTTCCTGCATTTTCCAAAAAAGTATTGTTCGGGAGACGAATCGCTCCCAACAGATCACATCGCTCTGCTATATACTTCCGCACTCGGTTATCCCGTTTATCCATCGTACCGCCACTGATTCCGTTGGATGTTACCAGTGCCAGAACACCTCCCGGTCTTACTTTATCAATGGACTTTGCAATAAAGTAATCATGAATCAAAAAATTCAAGGAATCATACCGTTTATCTGAAACTTTATAATTGGCAAAAGGTACATTTCCAATGACCACATCAAAAAAACTGTCCGGCAGGTTCGTCTCTTCATATCCCTGTATCGCAATCGCAGATTTCTGATACAACTGCCTCGCAATTCTTCCAGAAATAGAGTCAATTTCCACTCCGTAGATTTTACAATCAGATAAAAGCTCCGGTTTCATCCCGATAAAATTTCCAATCCCACAAGACGGTTCCAAAATGTTTCCGGATTGTAATCCCATATTCTCTAATGCCTGATAGATCGAACGGATCACAATCGGCGGCGTGTAAAAAGCCGTCATCGTAGATTCCCTTGCCGACTTATATTCCTCTTCCGTCAAAATACTTTTAAGTTCCACATATTCATGGCTCCATGCGGAAACAGACTCATCAAATACATCCGACAATCCTCCCCATCCTACATAACCGGACAAAACCTGTTGCTCTTCTTTCGTCGCATAGCGATTCTCCGCTTCACATTGTTTCAACACCTGAATTGCTTTCACATTTGCCCGGAACTTTTCTCTTGCAGTTCCCCTTCCAAGCGCATCGTCTGTGATCTGAAACTGAAGTCGTTGGGACTGTGGAATTTCCGGATGGAGATCAAAAGAATCCGTCCTTCTCGGCGTGGCTTTTTCCCACGCCGGAGATAAGTCCTGAGCGGTTTCTTTTTCGGCTGGTAAATCCGGTTCTTGCAAAGATGTCTCTTCTGTCCCTTTCCCTTTCTTCAAAGAATCATTTGCCGGATTTTCTCGCAGTTTCCTCTCAAACTCTTCTCGTGGCATTTCCTCTGTGAAAATCGGATACTTCTGATTACGCAGGCGAACTACATCCTCAGAAATGGAAAGAATCTCATATTCATCCACTCCGATATATACAAGCGTATCTGTCTGTAACTCATAGAGTTCTTCCTGATCCGGTGCTGAATCTTCTGTATTCTCTTCCGCTTTTTCCGTTTCTTCCTCTATATGCTCAAGGGAAGGAATCGGCTCTAACATAGAAAGTGGAACCGTTTCTTTTTCGGCTGGTATCGGTGTAAACAAACTGAAAACACCATCCCGGAACTCGCACACATCCCGATATGTCTTCTGCATAGACGCATACTTCCGATCAAAATCTGCGGTATTGGCAAGAATAGCAGACATTTCTTCCGCCAGTTGTTCCACACGTTTTTTCTCTTCCAGCTGTGGTCGTATCTGTCGGATTGCTTCGTCATACATTACTCCACGCGCATATGGTCGTATCACCGCTTCCGGCTGATCGGAATAAAAATGATAAATTTCTCTAGTAAGAATGTATTTCTCATATTCTGGAAGATATTCCAGTTCTTTCGCTGTCATATACCGTTCAGCAGCTATCAGCTCTTCAATCCGTTTCGCTACCTGCGACCATTTCAATAAAAGTTGAGGTGCTCCCTCCTGATATCCTCTGCTCAGCTTTAATCCTTTTGCACTATGCTCTTCGCTGATTCCCGTCCCACTTAAAATTGGAGACCGTCCGCCCATTCCATACTCTTCTTTCAGAAACTCTTCTTGCTCTCTCCTGCTATGCCCCTGCAAAAAATAAGAGTAAATGCGGAACTTTCCATGCTGGATTCCGCTCCCGCTTCGCAGCACATAATCTACCATTTCCTGTGAAAAAGAAAAAGCAGAGGTCTTTTCCTCTGCCAAATCTTGTAAAAATTCAAATTGTCCATCCACGGTTCGTAAGAGTTCTGTCTGATCCCACAGTTCCCCAAGCAGCCGCATGCCCTCAAAATAATCCGCGATCACTCCCCAGTCATAATAGCTTTGTGCAGTACGGGAAGAAAAGCTCCCTTCCCAAAGGTGTAAAACATTCTGATAGGTCTTGTAACCAACTGTTCTTCCATCTTGAAGTGTCAGCTCTGTCGGTCCATTGTTAAAAATACTCTTGATATAATCTCTGCGTTTTTCTCTGTCTTCTTTTCTTTCAAAAAATGCACGAATTTCTGCTTTTCCTGCCTTCAAATGCGGCGTGATCAGCAAAAGCTCTTTGATATCTTTATCCCGATGGAAAAATGGAAGACTTTTATCTTCCCAGCCTCTGTCATACCACTCTAACGGTTGATCAGTTCCGCCCTCATGATCTCTTCCGCTGACTGCCGGATGTTGTTCACCATTCCTATCCATTGCATCGGATCGTTGGCTTTCAACTCTTCCGTCACGTTCTGTGCTTTCATCATCTCTGTTACCAACTGTTCCATTCTGCTCTGTGCTGTTTCTTGTGTCTCTTTTAAGTGCTGGCTCAGTTTCCCTTGCGTCAGAAGATTCAGGTATATTCCGTAACGGTGTTCTTTCAGATAATTCAGACGAAGGAAGCCATATTTCCCAAGGTGTACTTCCGGTTCGTCCGGTACGGTCAAATTCGGTAACAGGTAATCGCCCCGCCTGCTGTATGTCACGCTTCTCATGTACAAAACTCCTTTCTGTTTCGGTTGTTTCTCTGTCTTTTTCTTCAGTATAAGAAACGTTTTCTGCTTGCGCAAATGTGCGACTGTTCCGTTTCTGTTCTTGTTGTAGTTTTCGGATGGTGTCGGATATTTCTGCTAATGCCATCTCCGCCACATCACTTGTAGCACTTCCAAACAGGTTGACAAGTTCCAGTGTATGAAAATCCCGGATATTGCGAAAATCTTCTTTCTCCAGATATAACTCGGAATCAATGCCACAGCGAACCATTAACATATAGGCAATACTGTTTGCCAACAGGTTTCTCGTTTCCACCTCTACACTATGCTCATCCAGTTCCTCTAAAAAACTGTCTTGTCTGTATGCAAGAATATCCGGCATATAGTCCAACAGGTTATCTTCCGCCGCATGTTGTGCTGCCTGTAAAATAACTTCTGCAAATCCCGTCACATCCTCCGATACCCGAAACGTATTCTGAAGAGTTTCCTTAACCACCTCCCGATTTTCTTCCGTAATCTCCCACAAGGAAATGGGACGAACCAAACGCTTATATCTTCCTTCTGACGTATCCGTAACATCAAAATAATATTTCAGCTTTGTGGTACTTCCACTTTTGTCAAATACAGCAATCGCTTTGGAATCTTGTTTTACCCACCGTCCGAACTTCCGATTCCAATCTTCCATTCCCAGAACTGCAGATGCTTCCGGTCTCTGCAAATAAACAAGAAGCTGCTCATCAAAGGGCAGCCGGAAATTCCGGCAGGCAGAGTTCAAAAAATGAAGCCATTGTTCTTCCGTTGCCGTTACTTCTTTGATTCCCTCTGCATACAACTCTGTAATCAAATCATATTTCTTCGCCACAGCTCTGCCCTACCTTTCCCTGTCCTTTTCTCCTTTTAGAGGATATTTCTTTATAAATTCTTGAAGTGTGCGGCAGTCGCCTCCGTCATATTCCCAATCCATCTCTGGATCAATATCCAAATATCCATCTGCTGGCAGCCGAATCGGTTCACGAGTTAAGATACTTCCAAAATGATTTACTAAAATCCCTCTGGCAATCTGTACCGGATTGCCCCAACCTTCATCATCATGCCGAACTTCATACAGATACAATCCTTTCGGTATCGTTCCTCTATCAAAACGCATATCATGAAACAATGCTGGTTTTCCTAATACACGAATTTCTTGATACGTTTCTGCTCTTGCATCATAGCGCGCCATTTCAAACACCTCTCTCTTGTCACTTAATCTTCTGTTTTCTGTTCCTTGTATTTTCCCGATAAAAAACTAAAAACCTTATTCGCTTTTACTGATTTTTGAATCTCATTGATCAGACTAATTTCTGCCACCGTAATTCCGGGTAACGATAGGATTTCATCCATTGTCATTGCAAGAACTGCTTTTTCTGTATCAAATCCCTCGCTGATTAATTTAGACAGGCATTTTACTACCTTCTGATTGATTTGTGCCATATGCAAATCACCTCCCTACATTCAAACAGGGGCAGATTGCTCCACCCCTGACATATTCTCCTGCGTCTACTTCCTATTTTTTCTTACAGTTTCTTCTGCGTTTCCAAATAGAAAATCCTGCCACACTTGCTGCAGAAATACTCGCTATAATCACCCACAACATAGTTCGATTGTGGTCTCCCGTTTTCGGTATATCTGATTTCGGTGTTTCCGGTTTTGGTGATAACTCTTTTTTCACAACCTTTACTGTCTGTCCCTGATCTTCCAGATCTTCATGTGTACTCACTTCACTCTCTCCTCCTTTGCTCACAAGATACAACTTTTCAAACACAACCAGTTCCTTTCCTGCAAGTCCTGTTCCGTCGAATGTAAAATTCACATCTACTGTTCCCTTTTCTTCTTTTGCCTCAAAAACGGTTTCTCCTGTTACTGGCTTGTCCTGAATCAACAATTCCTTTCCTGTTGTTTTATCCATAATCACGCCTGCCACTTTATATTTTTTCCCTATTTCTAGATTTTCGTAAGCTACCGTGTCCACAATCGTCATCTTCTCAGACTCCATAATTTCCTGATCTCCGTCTGTGCTATCTTTCGCTGTTGTATGAATCTGTGGAAAATAAATGGTCTGGTCTTCATCGGAAATATCCGCATGTACAGCCAATTTAAAATCTTCTTGATACAGTTCTTCAAACACAACCACAGTTTTTCCTTTCAAAGAAACACCATCAAACGTGAATGTCACTTTTACGGTTCCCTTGCTTTTTTTCGCTTTGAATATTTTCTCTGCTGTCACAGGTTTTCCATCAATCAAAATTGGTTCCCCTGTTTTCTGATCCATCAGCGTTCCAATCAACTGATATTCCTGCCCCTTCTTCAAACCCTCATATTCCACGGTATCCACAATCGTCACCTTTTCATCCGGTTTGGAAATATGAGACTCTGTTTCTTGATCCAACGCAGTTGTCCCGATTTCAATCTTATCATCAGTCAATGTTCCAAGAGGTACGGTAACGGAATCCTTATAAATCGTCACTTCAATTTTTAAAAGATTCATCCCTTCATTTGCTTCGCATCTCTCTTCTTCCAACAGATAGGTATCATATGGAAGTGCCCCTCTGTTGTCATCCACCGGTCCACTTCCAAACCAAATTCCATCAGAAGAGGATTCTCCTCTATTCGTATTCTGTGAATGTTTTACCCAATCGGAAGATGTGCTGGCATATCCATTTTTGTCTGTCACGATAATATGGCTCTCACCAGTTGTCTTTGAGGTAATTGTAAATGGAATATTTGCAAGTCGGTTCTGTTCCCCATCTCCAACTTTCACAAATTCCAAATCTCCACGATACACCTGTTCCGGAATCGATGCTGTCTGATAACAGGAAACTGTCTCTGCTTTTCTATCCCCGGTAATCTTCTGAGCAAAAATCTCTGAATTAATCAGATAACCTTCTGGCGCCTTTGTCTCCTGCACTGTTACTGTTCCAAGCGGCAGACACGGAGTTGTTCCGTCCATCTGATAATAAAATTCATCCCCAGAAACAAGATATTCTTTTGTAAATTTTACTTTTCCTTCCTGATCTGTCTGAAATACCCACATTCTTTCCGCTGTCTTTCCGGATTCTTCCGGATTACTGTCCATCTGCTCTTCAAAGAATTTCACTGTAAACTCTGCATGTTCCAAAGATGCAGCTCCTTGCGGTTTCTTCTTCTGTGTCTCAGAATCTATTTTCTGAAGCACAATGTCCATCGGGTTGTTTTGCGGAACTTCCTGCACTTTTAACGTCGCAGTTACATCTGACTCCACTGTCACATCATATCCATTTGTATCAATCGCAAATCCCGGACTTGCTTCGATTTCACGCACTGTATAACTGCCCTCTTCTAACTCCCCAGATTTTGCATATCCATTCTCATCCGTTGTAAGCACTGCAATCTGTGTCTCTCTTTGATAAATGCCATACTTTGCACCTTTCAGACTATAATTACCATTTCCATCTGAAATACTGCCATTTGCTGTACTCTTATACAACTCAATCCAGCCATACGGTTTTTCATACCAGCTTCCTGCAATCGTTTGATGATTTTCTACTGGAAGGATAAACGCTCGAAAGGTCTGGGGCGGAGCAGGTAAAGAGTCAATGACCTTAACCACTTCTTTTGTCTTTGTAACATAATTAGCCGGCGCACCATAAAATGCACCTCCCTTATCATTATAGTTATCAAAAATATACGCAACCGCTAAATGTCCAATCACATACGCATCTGTATCAGACCACCCATGAAAACACTTGTCTCTTGTAACAGTATCATACCCGTATCCGCCATTTAAATAATACAGTGCCTTTCGTATCGGAGAATTTTCTGGCAAGAGATTGTAACTATAATCCCCTTCCTTGGGCGGTTTCTTCATTGGTTCTAAGCAATATGCTGTATTCTCTCCATCAAATGTCATCCTTGTTGTATAATAATCTCCATATGCGATAGTCTCTCCTGAATTAAAGTGCAATGTTCCATCCGCTGCAAATACGGTAGTTGCCGATGTTCCAAATGCTGTCAGCATCGTCAGGGCACTTAAAATAAATGCCAGCACTCTTCGGCTGTTTCTTTCGAATTTCTTTCTCATAGTCTAAATCCTTTCATAAAAAAATCCCCACAAACTGCGGGGTATCTCCTGTTTCTTTTCAACTTGATTCAAATCTGCTTCGACTGTTGGAAAATGTGGATAGCCACACTCCTCTTATTCTTTTTTCGGCTGATAAACTGCTGGTAATCTTGAGGGGGTAGGGTGTGGGAAGGGGGAACAAAAGAAAAAGGCTGTCCAAATGTGGGAACTTGTTTCCCAAAATGGCAAGCCTTATCGTTCTAAACTGCGTTCCCGTTTTCGGTACAGCTCCAACGCTTTCACAATCGTATCTTCAATCTGCTGTTCCGTTGCCTTCAGCGGAAAGTATTTCTGTATCCGCTCTCTTGGCATCCGAAACTGCTCCTTTTGATTTCCCTTTTCCTCTGTCAAGATTGAAAAAATTACATTTTCATCCAACCGTCCCTCTTCCGATAACTTCCGCAGTTTAATTGCCTGCGCATGACTCGGCGTACAATCTTCCGATTCTATCGTTTCATATAAATCTGCCTGCTCCTCTTCTGACAAATACGATAACTCCACCGCCGGACGCAAAGCAATCTGTAACTTGTCTTTTTCCTTTAATACAGAATTATCTACTAACTCCAACAACTCTGGGATAAGATTTGTCAAACGGATAAAACGACGAATTTGGTCTTGACTTTCTCCTACCTGCTCTCCTAAAATCTGTCTTGAAGTCTTCCCTTGTAACTTCTGTGCCAATGGCACAGAAGTTAAATCTGTACGCTGTCCCTGTTTTTTCATGGCATCCAGTTTCATTTTATAAGCAAACGCTTTCTCTGATGGCAATATCTTCTCTCGTTGTAAGTTAGAGTCAACCATAAGAATTGTCGCTTCTTCATCAGAAAGATTTCTTACAATACATGGAATTTCTGTTTTCTCTGCCAGTTCACTTGCATATCTTCTCCGGTGTCCGGCAATCATTTCATAGCTTCCATCTTCCGTTGGTCTGACGATCACTGGCGAAAGAACACCATACTGTTTTACACTTTCCACCAAATTCGCCATTTCCTCATCCATTCGGATTTTAAAGGGATGATTCGGAAAATCACAGATTTCGTCAATTGAAATTTCCATAATTATTTCTCGCTTGGCTTCATCCCGCTCCGCCTGCGTACTGAATAAATCATCGGCTGAGGGAAGATTGAAGTTGATTTCTCTGCCTTTCGCCATCCCGAACCACCTCCTTTGTAAAGGCTTGATACGCTTTTGCTACTGTGCTGTCTTTGTCATAACTGTAAATACTCTTTCCTGCGGCGCTTGTCTCCGCTGCCTTTACTGCAACCGGAATCACTGTCTGATACACTTTGATAAACTTTCCATAATTCTCTTTCAAACTGGTCTCTGTAGCACGGGCAAGATTTGTCCGCATATCCGCAAGCGTAAGCAACACTCCATCCACTTTCAAAGACGGATTGATTTGGCGTTGTACCTTTTTAATCGTCTGCATTAACTGTGTCATTCCCTTTAAAGGTAGATAATGCGCTTGAACTGGCACAATCACACTGTCTGCCGCCGCTAATGCGTTAATCGTCAGCATTCCCAAACTTGGCATACAATCAATCAAAACATAATCATAAGATTTCTTTAACGATTCCAGATACGTTTTCAATGTTGTTTCCCTGCTCATTGCATTTACAAGCAACATTTCCATTCCTGACAATTCAATGTTTGCGGGAATTAAATCAACACCTTCCGCATGGTGTAGCATTCCTTCATCTGGTTTTATACTCTGATCCCTAATAATGCTCTCCATATGTGTCGCAAGCGTTACCGGAAGATTATCCTGATCCACCCAACCTAAAGATGTGGTCAAATCTCCCTGCGGATCAGCGTCGATTAGAAGTACCTTTTTCCCTTCATATGCCAATCCCACTCCAAGATTCACTGTTGTCGTGGTTTTCCCTGTGCCTCCTTTCTGATTCGCAATCGCAATTACTTTACACCTTGACATAATGACTTCCTCCTTTCTTCTCAAATTTAATAGCCACTCCTTTGTGAGGAATGGCTATGTATGGAAATTTTGGCATAAAAAATCCCAGTTGATTCTTGTAAACCAACTGGGTATGTAACTAATCTCCCTTTTACCTTTCATTTGGGAACAGATATTCTTTTGTAATTTTTTTCTCAGCAAGATTTTTTAAAATTTCTTTTTTCAATTCTTTGGGTATTATTACTTTAACCAAATTTCTTCCCCATTTCAAACTATCCGCAACGATTGCAGAATGTGGAAAGAATTCGTTTCTTCCTGCTCTAGAAAACCAGTGATCTCTTGCTGTAAGTTTAGAAACAAACTCTACTCCACAAACGTAGAAACACCCTTTCTGTCTTTGTAATCTAAGGTTATTTCCATAACTTTCATCATCCGGTAAAACCATAAATCCATGATCAAGAAATGATACAATAGCCCCATTTAGTTCTTCAACTTTAGAAAACCTCTTTTTTAAACTTGGATATTTCTTCAATATCCGCTCTGATAACTCCTGTATTGTAAGTTGATCTGCTTCTATTTGAGTTAATTCTGTCAAAACAAGGGCGGAATACCATTCTGCCCTATGTGGTACATAAGTATACAAATAGACTGCACCATCTTTATCTTCATTATCTGCACAAGCAAAAAATATCGCTATATCTGGATCGATTGTAAAATCAATAAATCGCGTTCCGGTATGATAATGCTGAATATAAGATATTGTCTCAAAAAGAGAACATTCTGTATCTGGATGCAACTCTTTTATTATTTCTATCTCTTTCTTGGATGAACGTAAAATACTAGGTAATATATTCCACGAGCTATCACTTTGTCCACGATAAAAAGCCTGCAACGAAGTATTTCCTTTTTTTGAATCACAATGTGACAAATTATAAAATTGATTATACCTTTGTATAATAGTATATATTTCATTCAAAGTATCAATGCGAATTTCTTGATAATTATGTGAAGGTATGTATTCCATAAATAATGATTTTCCTCCTCTATTATAGTTTAAATAAAATACTCAACTTATATTTTCTCATAATTTATCGAAAAATCATCTACATTTATTACCGCTGTCTTGAAAACAACCTCATTATATCCTGAATTTTCAATTATTTTTTGAATTTCTTCCTTATATTCGTCTTCTAACCGAATTCCAAATCTTACCTCTCTTAATGCAGATTTATTAACTTTGCAAAAATAAGTGTCATCTCCAAAAGGATACCCCAAAGGTAATTCTGCAACTAATCGTATTTCATGCTCATACTCCCAACATTTTGATTTTGTATATATTGCTCTTTCTACATTATAATCAGACTCTATCTTCCCTGAAGAAACTTTTAAAAATTCCTTATTTTTACTATAATCAATCCTTGCTAACAAGAGCGTTGAATTTCCTCCGAAGCAACCGTAATTATCGTTTTCTCCCTGATTTTCTTCTGCAAAAACAAGACAGTTATTTTCCCTAATAAACATTTCATCTACATTATCTATTTCATATACCAAACATACGCCCCTATGTTGATCAGCATAATGTGCCCACATTAAATCATTCTTATTATCTTCTGAAAAGCATGATACTCTGAAATTTTCTAAAGGAATTTGAGTGAAAAGATTTTTTTCCAACATCTCAACTCTCTCTTTCCGTAAATTCCCTTCTTTTTCTAATTGCCCTCTTACTTCTTCTAATGCCTGTTTTGCATCAACTTTATCCTGTTCTGTTTTAAATTGAATAGAAAAATAGCCATCAAACGGATCATTAAATGTTTCAGGATCTGATAAGTATATCCTTGATTGTTCTAGCATTTTTCTTAAACGCTCCGAAATTTTTTCTTTTGAGCATTCTTTACAATCTACTTTTTGTGGACATATTGTAACATCCACTGCTCTCATATATTTATATAATCTCAACTTTATTTCTCCTTAGTTTTATTTATCTCAAATAACTACTCTGAACTTTGAACCATTAACCTACTCTTGATTATTACGAATTTTTCCCACATAAAGTCACAAATTCCATCCATCCGCTTCATATCATTCCGTCCGTTTAGTCCTTCTCCGTCCACAAATTCCGTATAAAACAACACTAAATACCACCAAATAGCACGCTTTTTAAGACTCCAATGGACTAGCTCACAAAGTATTCCACTGCATTATTCGGGAAGAATTCTTTGAATTCTCCATATAACTGCGCAGCCAGCGTTTTGTTATGTGCGATAATAAGTGTTGGTTTATTTAATTGTGCGATGACATTCGCCATCGTAAATGTCTTACCAGAACCGGTGACGCCAAGTAACGTCTGGCATTGGTTGCCTTCCTGAAAGCCCTTGACGAGTTGGTCGATGGCTTGTGGCTGGTCGCCGGTTGGGGCATATTCTGATACTAATTCAAAATGATCCATGAAATTCCTCCTATGAATCTATTATCTTCATTCTCTTCCGCTATTATATCAGAATATAAAATAAAAGTACAGAACAAATCGAATGTTTGTTCTGTACTTTATCCATTCTCCTTCACACTAACATTTCCTGTTCAATCTCCATGCCATACTCCAATATACTGCTGCGCAGTTCTTCCAGTTCTCCGGCATTCATCTGCTCTAGCTTTTTACGTTTTTCAGCCTCCAGTGTTCTGCCGGCATTTAATGTCACCGCTGCCACGAAGCTTTCGCAATCCATTTTATAAGGTTTCAGTCCGGGAAATATCTTATCCTTGTTAAATAAGAAAATTCGAATTCCGCCATAATCCATATCTCCCCAGTGCAAAAACTCCACGTTCTCCGCAGCTAACACTGTCAGCTCCCGCAAGAATTCTACCTCTTTGGGAGAGAAGAACCCGTGACAATAAATATAAAGCGTATCTTCTTTGTAGGACATATTTTCGTAATTTGCTTTATTTTCGATAGTCATGATTCGGCGGATTTTTGCAATGTTCACCGGCTTGGCATGCTCCATTGTCTGCGAATTCAAAACCGCTCCATACGGAAAATCACCGGTATCAAATGTCTGCCCTGTATCTGTTCTGCAAAGTACCGTTCCCTTACACTCCAATGTCTGGGTGTAAGAAATAATGCCATATGCCTTCAAAATCTGCTCATTGGTCATAACATCTTTATCGGGCATATCCGAATACTCTCTTAAGACTTTCACTACTCGGTCCTCATATGACGTCTGAAACCTTTTGGAATCACGAAAAACTCTGGCGCTGAATACCCGTTTCCAAGTCGGGCAATGGAGCCTGCCAATTGCATTCAGGCAGGCAAACCATGCTTCGTCATCCATTTCCTTGACAAGCTTCCCCTGTTCCAAACGCGTCAACAGGAAACGATAATAGGACTTCAGCCAATCCGCTTCTGACTGGGATGCTTCCTGCAACAGTTCTCCTACCGTTTTGATATGGCGCTGCTGCCTCTTCCGCGGATCTTCGATTCCTTCTCTATCGCAGAGAAGCGGTATGATTTCTACAGAATAATGTATCGCACGGATATCATTTCCCATGTCCCGCCAGTCAAACCGTATGAATCCGCTAAGCTGCGCATCTTTTTCCATCTCTCTTGCCTGACTGATCAGTTTTGTAAGGCTTCCGATCTGATTAATTATCTGCTGGTCTACTTTCGGATGTTTTGTTACATATGCTTTTTCAGATGATTTCTCCGATGATTCCCCGGATAATTTCCCGGCTCGGTATGCTTCTCCATCTGTTTTCTCAATCAGCCACTGACTGAGTGTCAGATTCTTCTTCATCTTTTTCCCCTTCGATCATAGCTAAATAGTCGCCTTTATCAATATGCATCATGGAAATCTGGTTCTGATGTCTGCGGAATCCATATACACTGTCCACATTTCGAATCAGTGACTGCAAACGCTCATCCGGCACACAGACAATAAGCTGTAATTCCAGCTCCCTTGCATAATGAAGACATACCTCACTTCGTTCCTTATCCATTTTGGAAAAAGCTTCATCCAGAAGAACAAGACGGATCTTAGAGTCTCGATTACTCTGATTCATATACAGCATGGCAAATCCTGCGAGCAATGCTACATACTTCGGGTTTTGTCCTTCTCCTCCGGAATCGCGTCCCGCCATTTCATCCACTGCATTTTTTCGGATATTTCCATCTTCATCCTTCACTTGCTCATACATACTGAAAGTAAGGTAGTTCCGGTAATCTGCGTATCGCTCCATCTCTTCTTTGTGAAGCGCCCGTTTCCCGCCGTCTTCGTCTCTTGGCGGCATGAACTTTTCAGTAAGTCTTAAAATCTGCGCCTCATATTTTTGATAAAATTCATCTTCACCGAGACTTAACTGACCTTCAAACCCGTGATTATCCAATACTTTGCTGTCAAGTTCCGGCGCCATCAGCATTTCATAAAACTGCCGGTTTTCATTTTCAGCCGGAAGAATATCAATCTGGTAAATGCTGTCGGAGAAGCGGATTTTAGCGAGCATCCGGTTGATTTCTCTCTTATGGCGAAAAGCTGCTTTGATCTCTCCGTGGATCGTTGCAATTACATTTTCGCGAAGGGTATGATATACCAATCGGTACTGCTGTTCAAATTCTTCCTTATACTTCGGTTCAAAATCTTTTCTGCACTGTTCCAACACCTTATCATATACTTCATTTCCATGTTCTACACCTGTAAAACCATACGCCGGATATTCTTTATTGAAATGATTTCTTGCCTCTGCTCGTCCATCTGCTTCTGCTTCAATCTCCTGACGGAGCTTTTCTAATTCTTTTAGCTTCTGTCTGCGGTATCTATGCTCTGGATTGGACTCTAATTCCCGGAGCACTTCCTGCTCGATGCTCTCATTCGGAACATAACCTTCTAATTCCGTTTCCAGTTTCTCACTTATATTTTTCAACTCAGTTTCCACATTCGCCTGTACCTTGATCCGCGCCAGACGTTCGGCATCCGTCTCTTTTGCTTCTTTTTCAAGCAGACTCATTGTCTCTTCTAATTGCTTCTTCTTTTCTTTTAGCTGCGGAATCAGAGTCCCTTCATCAAGCTCTTTCATTTCCCGAATAAGAGCATCTTCTTTTCTATAATATTCCTCTAATTCCTCTGCTGCATTTGACATATGTACAAGCTGTTCTGTACTGTAATTCTGCAACTGCTCATAAGTTCTTGCTTCAGCTAAACTGCTTTGCATCTGCTCATCTGCAAGCAGGCTGTTTTCCAGTCGGTAGACTTCATCCTCCAGTTCCTGAAGTTTCGCTTTGGATACTTTTGTACCGATACATGCATAAAGCCTGTAATCTTTCTCTCGCAGATGCCGGAACATATAATTACTGTAAGAATAACAGTCCGGTGTCACCCCTTCTCTTACCTCATGAAGTTCTTCAATGGTCTCACATTTTACAATTCTTCCAAGATACTGTCTCAGGCAGAGATCGACGTAACTTTCTTTTGTTTCTACTGCCTCATATAAGGTATGTTCCTTCGCCTTCGGTTCATCTCGCTTGATTGCCGCGGTGTTGATCAGATTAAATTCTTCGAACTCTTTTCCTGCCATTTTCCGGAAAATCTTAGCCGCCTCTAACGCGTATTCCGGCGGAGTCACAAGGCTATATTTGATTTTCCCGAGACGTCCCTCTATGGCATCTTTCCATTTTTCATCCGTAATATCGAATAAATCTGCAAAAACTGCCACCGGAACCGGATGTCCATATCGATCACGAAGCTCGCTTTGCAGTCTTGCCCTTGCTTTTTTCAATTCCTTGCTATATGGCTTCCTGTCATTTTTCAGATCATCCACAATTTCTTTTTTCTCTTTTAGTTCTTTTCTCGTTTTGCGGATGTTTTCTTCTAAGTCTCTGATTTCTTCTTCCACATTTTCCAATGTGTCTTTCAAATACTTTCGAAGTCTTCCGAGAAGGTCATCGGTGAAGTCTCCTGTTTCCATCTCTTCCATTGTCTGAAGCGCCAGATTCGATAAATAATTATTCACCTCTTCATTTTCTTCCCACTTCTTCAATCCATGAAGCACACTTCTCCACTGCTTAGAATATTCTGCTAAAATCCGAATCGTATTGCGGAGTTCTTTTAACTGCTTCTCCTTCTGTCCGTAATCACTTGCAAGCAGCTGTGATTCTACTTGTAATTTATCAGCTGCACACTGATTCTTCTGTGTTTCTAAGAACCGGTACTTTTCTTCTGAACGCTTGGCAGCCTCTATGGCGGACTCTAAATCTCCCTTTTTAGATTCCAGCTGAATCTTTAATCCTTCTATGGCAATTACCTTCAAAATAGATTGTGTACGGACTTCATCTGTTTTCAGCTGTACCAGCTTCAGATTGTGACCGTTTATTTCTTCCAGCATCCCAATCCGCTTTTCCAGATCTTCGACCCTCTCTTTGATCTCGCGGTATGCGCCCAGTTGCTCGCTGATAACCGAAACTGTTCCTTCTTTACTCTTCGGAAACATATAATCACGGATAAACTGACCGGTTCCGTTGGTCATGCGAAGTGCAATCGCACTTTTTTCCATCGTCATAAATCGTCCCGGTTCAATATAGCCAAGTACCACATCATATAGTGTGTTTAAATAAGCTTCTTTCGAAGGATACAGACGATTTACTTCTCCTCTCCCCCGATTGTCTTCCGACACCTTCCTTTGTTCTACCAGCTTCTTCAATCTGGAAATCGTATAAGGACTTCCATTTTCCGAAATATATCCATCTTCAGGGATTCTTCCCGAATGGCTGAAAAAGAAATAACGCTTCAGATCTAAATCATTTTTCCCAACTTCAAAAATTGCTCCAATACAGGTAACAATATTCGTTGCCGTATCTTCCACTTCCAATACGATCTGCGAACAAAAATCTGTCCCCTCACGGTTTGCAGTTCCGTCTTTTTGTTCCCCTCTTAAATAACTAAGAACACTTCTTCTGTTTTTCGCATCGTCTGCTGCCTTATTCAAAAAGGTAGACGCCACGCTTCCGTATAAAATCACCTGGATCGCATCCATGACTGTTGATTTCCCGGAGCCGCTCTTCCCGCTGAACAGATTCACATGCTCATGAAAGGAAAGCTCTTTATGACTGATCCCACCCCAGTTATTCAGCAGCATTTTCGTAAAGATTTTCTTCGATTGCTTCATCTTCTGCGATCTCCTCTCTATATTCTTCAAGCAGTTCATTGATATTGGATGAACTTAAGTACAGATTCACAGTGCTGTAAATATAGATCGGTGTCTGATCCTCTACATCGCGAACTGCTCCCGGCACCTCAATCATCTGATGCTTACTCAACAGATAAAGTGCTTCCTGCCACTCCGTCACCTTCAGTTTCCAATTCAGTAAATTTGTATTTTTCCCGTATTCACGGATTTCTTCCAGTGTAGTGACGGTAGCCTCCAGCCCTTCTCCCAGAATCTTATCCCGGTAGATCATTTTGATCAGCAGGATAATAATTGTTGTCGTCAGGCTGAATTTCTCAATCTCCACCCCGTCTCCTGCAAGCCGGAAAATATGTTCCTGTGGATCATGAAGAAGTTCACAGCCAAGTACCTCCAGATAGTCCTCGATAAATTTCTTATGTCTTACGCACATTTCATAGTATAGATTATCCCTCGGTGTCAACGTGACCGGATCGTATTTTACCTGCAAAATACAGGTCTGACGAAATAAATTCGAAATGGTCTTTCTCAGATTCTCTGTTTCTGTCACCGATAATTCTTCCATATATTCAAACATTTACTTCTCCTTTATTCTAAGTCCCGAATAGCGGAAGCCCTTCGTCTGAAGTTCTTCCTGTACTTCCACAACTGCATCACTCTCTGCAAGTTCTGTAGCTTCCTGCCAGACAAAAAACAGCTTTTCCAAATCTTCCATAGTTTGAACGGTATCTTTTGTCACAAGAAATTCTCCATCATGCTCATTTTTTCTGCGGAATGCCCTGATTTCTTTTTTGGTGTACAGAGGTTTTAGCACGAATCCTTCCAGATTTTCCTGCGCCTCTTCTTTGGTACTTACCGCCTGCGGAATAAATCGTTCCTTCTCGGTATTCTTCCGCCGATACAGGCTCCTGTCTGTCACCGCTTTGTATCGTTCTGTCATACGCATACCGGACGCAAGTTTCTGCAAGATTTCCTCTTGATGACTACTTTGATTTAAAAGATTAACAAATTCAACCGTTCTGTCTTGTTCTGCCGCACCTTCCATGAGAATATAGCGGATTCTGGCTGCTGCACGGCTGGCAAATACCGTTTTCTGTTCAATCAGTTTATTGTATCTGCGCTCAATCGCATCAAATTCCCGTTCAATACGGCAAATGATATCCATTGCTTCTTCACAGAGCTTGATCGCACGCTCATTTCTATAATAAGCCGGCGTATCTTTTTCAAGCTCCACACTTTTTTCTTCAAACTCCTGACGCCTTATCTCATTCTCACTCAGATTTTTATCGATCAACTCCTTAACTGCTTCCTTATACCGATAAAAGCTATCTGTCGTTGTAAGTATGGCATACTTCTTGCTGTCACTGTTATTGATCTCTTTTACAAGCACTTCCTGAATACCGAGAAAACTCTTCTGTCTGGACAGTTCATCAAAATAGCCGCGCATCCCCTCCTGCATATTTGCAAGCATTTGCACAAGAGACTGGGAAGTATGAAGTGCGCTTTTCAGAATTTCATTATTTTTCTCCGTATCTGAGCTGTATGTATATAGATGGCTGTAAACTGCAAGCACGCTCTCTCGCTCTTTGCTTCCCTCTTCACTGAACAATTTCTGAAACAGCTCTACATACATCTGACTGTATTCCGGAAATGAAACGACATATTGATTCAATGTCTCATCATAATCTCGCCTAAGCCATCCCCAGCTTTCCAGATTTTTCAGACAAATCGATGCCATATTGGCTCTTGTAAGGAACTCCCCCTCTTCGTCTGACTGCTCCTCGCTCCACTCCAGTGTAAGATCCGCTATATGTTCATTCATCACAGCCTTACACTCTTCTTCTGTCAGTCCTAAGAGAGAATAAGATCTGCTCGTTTCCTCATAGATTGCCAGTAAAAATTTCTGATAGTATGTTCTGTATTTACTTGCGAAAAGTTTGTAAAACTCTGTTGGAATTTTATCGATTAAACTCAACGTTCTTAGTCCTTTCCTGTAAAATCTGTTTCTATTATACATGATTTCTTTTCGTTTTCAAAGTCAGAGAAACGTTATCCAAGAGCTACGTCCAAAATCATCATTACAAGAAAACCTGCAACAAATCCAAGCGTTCCCATTTTCCCTTTTTCTCCCATATGCGCCTGCGGGATCAGTTCCTCTACAACTACATAGATCATCGTACCTGCTGCAAATGCCAGAAAACCTGCCATGGAAGAACGGACAATCGTTGCAAACACCGCAGCCAGAACACCGAATACCGGCTCTACCGCTGCTGTCATTCCAGCAATCAGAAATGCTTTCTTCTGACTCATCCCTTCTTTCACAAGAGGAAGCGCCACTGCGGTCCCTTCCGGAAAGTTCTGGATTGCAATTCCCACTGCCAATGCAACAGCACCGGAAAATAAGGCTTCATTTTGTGGATATTGCGCTGCCAGTGAAAATGCAAGCCCCACCGACATTCCTTCCGGAATATTATGCACCGTAATTGCAAGGATCAATAACGATGCACTCTTTTTTAGTTGCGGGTGAGCGTCTTTTTCTTTCGTCTTCTTCCAATACCGATTAAGGCATCCATCAGCCGCAAGCAAAACAAGAACACCTGACAGAAAGCCAACCGTCATGACAAGCCATCCGATTTGGCCGTTTTCTTCTGCAAAATCAATTCCCGGAAGAATCAGTGACCAAACGGAAGCCGCTACCATTACCCCTCCGGCAAATCCAAGGAAACCACATTGTAAATTATCACTCACTTCATTTCTCACGAAAAAAATCACTGCCGACCCTAATACTGTCACCAAAAATGTCGCCAAGGTCCCCAATAATGCCAAAAAAATTCCATTCATATAAATACCCCTGAAAGCTTTCTTCTAAAGATAATATATGAATGGAATCTGTCCACTGTTATGATCTTACTAATTTCCCCTGATAGCCGTTGATACCGCCGATATTAACTGCTTCATATCCTGATTTTCTAAGAAATGCTTCTGCTCTTCTTGCTCTTGCACCACTCAGACAATAAATAAAGATCGGTACACTTTTATCAATAGAAATCGTTGGAAGCCGATTGATCGGAAGGTTAATGCTCCCTTCCAGATGTCCCTCCTGGTATTCTTCTTCTGAACGGACATCCAACAGCACCGCACCTTCAACTTCCTTCATTTTCTCTAGTCCCTCTTCAATGCCTATATTTTCTTGAAACAGATCAAATAATCCCATAGCACAATTCCTCCTTTTGTTTTAACCAGGACTACTCCGGTTCCCGAAAATCCATAATTCTTTTTGTCAGCAGCATTACGTCATCCAAAATATAATCAAACGCTCCTGCTTTATACAGGTTTAATACAATCATTCCGACAGGCACTGCGAAAATCATACCGAGAACACTGCCGATCTTATAGCCTATATAAATAAGCACCAGCGTAAACAATGGGTTCAGTCCGATGCTGTCTCCGACCAGTTTCGGCTGAATCAATTGATGAACAAGCTGAGACACTACATAAATGATTACCAACGCAACTACCATGCGGTAATCACCAACCATAAACTTATATACAGCCCATGGTATCAACGCCGTTCCTGTTCCGAAAAACGGCAGAAAATCAAGAAATGCTATCCCTATCGCAAGCAAAATTGAAAAATGAATTCCAATCAATGAAAATCCTGCCAACAAAATTACAAAGATTACAAGCATGATCTTAAACTGCGCTTTAAAATATCCGCCGACCGCATATTTTAAATTCGCCATTACCATACTCATTCGTCTTACGATTGGATCGGGCGATACTTTTTTTGCCCACTCGATCACCATCTCTCTCTCTGCAATAAAGAAATAGGCAGAAATGATCGTCACGATAAATCCAATCAGAATAGATGGAATCCGCTTGACAAAATTACTTGCCGCTGTAACTGTAGGCTCACTGATTTGCTGCATGAGCGCTCCCATAGCCTGATCCAGATTATCAATCATCTGATACCATGCATTCTGCACGGCTTCCGGCAAACGTTCAAAAACTACATTCAAATTATCTCCGATCTGGCGAAGTCCCGTTTCCAGTTCTTCATACAGATCCGGAAGATTCTGTATAAGTGCCATACACTCTCGCCAGATTCTGCTTCCGACAAAATATACCAGAAGGATAACGCCTGCCAGGACAAGGATAATAATCATTGCCGATCCAAGTTTTTTAACAATTTTAAGCCTTCTTTCCAGCCACTTAACGATCGGACTTGCGACATAGGAAATGAACCAGCCGATTACGAATGGCATAAAAAAGCCTAAAAACATATATCCAAAATAAATAAACAAAATTGTACCAATAAGGCTGAGCGCCAGACTGACCGCAATTTTCCAGAAAGGCCGGTTGTCATTTAAACACGTATCTTTCACTACTCTTCCATCTCACTTTCTGTCAGGAATTCATTCTCTACCAGTTCCCAGATTTCGTCTCTGCCTTGTTTTGTTTCTGCTGAAAATGGAATGACCATAGTTCCCGGCACTAAATCCAATCCCTGCTTTACAATTTTAATCTGCTTTTGTATCTGACTTCTCTTGATCTTATCAAGTTTTGTGGCGATAATGATCGGGTGAAATCCCATTTCCACAATCCAGTGATACATCATTTTATCGTTGGCTGACGGAGCATGTCTGATATCAATAAGCAGGAAAACTGCTTTCAGCTGTTTGGAGCCGTGAAGATAACGTTCAATCAATTGTCCCCATTTTATTTTTTCCTGCTCTGAGACTTTGGCATAACCATACCCCGGCAGATCTACCAGATACATCTCTTCGTTTATATTATAAAAATTAATGGTCTGCGTCTTTCCCGGAGTTGCAGATGTTCTTGCATAAGATTTTCGGTTCATAAGCGCATTGATCAGTGAAGATTTTCCTACATTGGACTTCCCTGCAAATGCAATCTCCGGAAGCTGATTGTCCGGAAGCTTACTGGTGATTCCGCAGACCGTCTCCAAATTTAAACTACGTATGATCATATCTTTCCTCCCTGCTGTTTCTATCTATACTTTAACATATCTCTATCATTCTGCGAAGCATCTTCGGCATTTCTTAAGAAAGTCTATACATTCTTTAGAAAATCAAAGCATGCTTCAAAACCTCGCTCATATGCGATACAGGCAGTATCTCCAGACCTTTTGTGATCTCTGCTGAAATTTCTTCCACATCTGTCTCATTTTCTTTTGGTACGAGCACTGTTTTAATTCCGGCATTTTTAGCGGCCAACAGTTTTTCTTTCAGACCGCCGATCGGCAGCACTCTTCCTCTGAGCGTTATCTCACCCGTCATTGCAATATCCGCCCTGACTTTTTTCTCCGTAATAGCAGATAACATAGCAGTTGCCATTGTAATACCCGCAGACGGTCCGTCTTTTGGTGTTGCTCCTTCCGGAATATGAATATGGATATCATGCTCTTTGAAAAACTTCTCATCAATTCCATACTCTTTGCTGACGGAACGGATGTAACTGATTCCGGTTCTCGCAGACTCCTTCATCACATCTCCAAGCTGACCGGTCAGCAGAATCTCGCCTTCCCCCGGCATTACATTGACTTCTATTTCTAAGGTGTCACCACCCACACTTGTCCATGCAAGTCCGCGCACAATACCGACTTCATCCTGTTCGTTCTTCATCTGATAAATATACAGCTCTTTCCCAAGATACAGATGAAGATTGCGCTCTGTCACATGAATGGTCTTTTTCTTCTCTTCCAAAATTTCTCTTGCAGATTTCCTGCAAATATCTCCAATCTTTCGCTCTAATTGGCGAACCCCGGCTTCCTTCGTATAATTACGTGCAATCTTCCAGATTGCTTTCTTGCTGATCGTCAGCTGCTCGGACTTCAATCCATGCTTTTCAAGCTGCTTCGGAATCAGATGTTCTGTAGCAATATGAAGCTTTTCATTTTCTGTATAACTGTTGATCTCGATCACTTCCATACGGTCAAGAAGCGGACGCGGAATTGTCTGAAGTGTGTTTGCCGTTGTAACAAACAAAACTCCTGAGAGATCCAGAGGCACTTCCAGATAATGATCCCGGAACTTTTTATTTTGCTCACTGTCTAATACTTCCAACAACGCTGAAAAAGTATCCCCTTTGTAATCATTGCTGACTTTATCAATCTCATCTAACAGAAGCAGCGGATTTTTTACGCCTGCAGTACGTAGTGCTGTAGCGATTCTTCCCGGCATTGCTCCGACATAGGTTTTTCTATGTCCGCGTATTTCTGCTTCATCTCTGACTCCACCGAGAGAAATTCTCACATATGGTTTCTTCAACGCTCTTGCAAGTGATTTTGCAATGGAAGTCTTTCCTGTTCCCGGAGGTCCCACAAGACAGAGAATCGGTGCATTTCCTTTTTTCGTAAGCGCACGTACCGCTAAAAATTCAAGCACACGCTCCTTTACCTTCTCAAGTCCGTAGTGATCTTCATTCAATACTTGTTCGGCATATGCAATATCTTTATGATCTTTACACACTTTATCCCAAGGCATTTCCAGCATTGTTTCAATATAGGTACGTGTCACACCCGATTCCGCAGGATTTCCCATAGAATTTTTGAAGCGTTTGATTTCTTTTTCAATCTTTTCTTTCACTTCTTTAGGTGCTTTCAGCGCATCGCATGCCTGCTTGAACTCATCCGCATCAGATAAGGTATTGTCATCCCCAAGCTCTTCTCGGATCAGCTTCATTTCTTCTCTCAGGATATAATCCCGCTGATTTTTATCTACACGTTCTCTTATTTTCTCCTGAAGTTCTTCTTTTATGTTCTGCACTTGTATCTCATTGACAACTTTATAGGCAAGCTTGTCATATCGACGCATAACATGAGTCTCTTCTAACAGTTCCTGATATTCTGTGTAAGCCAACGGAAGATTCGCTCCGACTGTATCAACCAGCTTCTTCAAATCATTGATCTCATCAATCTGTCCTGCAAATTCTTTGGAAATCTTCGGATTCTTTAACATATATTCTTTAAAGATATCCCGAAGCCCGCGAAGCATTGCCTCTTTATTAAGAGGCGCCGACTCCCCTCCGTTTTCCTCATCACCTGTATCCACATCCTCTACAACATCTACCAGCGCACGAAGATAAGGCTCTTTAAATTCAAGAGATCGGATTTTTGCACGTTTCTCTCCGGTAATCAGCACACGGCTGATTTTCTTTGGCATTTTTACAATCTGACGGACAGTGACGATACATCCTGTCTCATATACATCCTCAAGTCCCGGATCTTCTGTCGCCACATCCTTCTGGGCAGATACAAACAGCATCTGCTCACCTTCCATCGCCTCATCAATTGCTGCCAGAGATTTTTCACGGCTTACATCAAAGTGTCTGACCATTTCCGGAAGAATTGTCATTCCTCTCAGAGCAACCATTGGAAGGCTCATTGTTACTTTCTCCATCTGTGTTCTCCTGTATTAAAAAAGTAGACGGGTACAAGCTTTCTTTGCACCCGCCCCGTATATTATGCACTCTCAGAACCGATCGCTGCATGTTCACAGACCGGAAGTTCATATCCTTTTACTACATCTCTTGTGATCATGCATGATTTTAATGTCTCATCTGACGGAGCCTGATACATAATGTCCATCATTACATTTTCCATGATGGCACGAAGTCCTCTTGCTCCGGTCTTACGTTTCAATGAAATCTCTGCAATTTCCTGAAGCGCACCTTCATCAAATTCAAGTTCCACACCGTCTATCTCCAACAGCTTCTGATACTGCTTCACAAGCGCGTTCTTCGGCTTTGTCAAAATGTCGATCAGTGCATCTTTGTCTAACATATTAAGCGATACTGTAACCGGAACACGACCTACCAGCTCCGGAATCAGACCGAATTTCACCAGATCCTGCGGCAGCACTTGCTGCAGAAGATGATCAATATTATAATCTCTCTTCTGTCCAACCTCTGCATTAAATCCGATGGATTTTCTGTCAATTCGCTTCTCAATAATCTTATCGATTCCCTCAAAGGCTCCTCCGCAGATAAACAAAATATTTGTTGTGTCTATCTGAATCAGCTCCTGATGCGGATGCTTTCTTCCGCCCTGAGGTGGAACGCTTGCCACCGTTCCCTCAATGATCTTAAGAAGAGCCTGCTGTACACCTTCTCCAGACACATCTCTTGTGATTGATGGGTTTTCGGATTTACGTGTAATCTTATCGATCTCATCAATATATATGATACCGTATTCTGCACGCTCAATATCACCGTCAGCAGCCTGAATGATCTTCAGCAGAATATTTTCCACATCTTCACCCACATATCCAGCCTCTGTAAGAGCCGTAGCGTCTGCGATCGCAAATGGAACATTGAGAACCTTCGCCAGAGACTGGGCAAGCAGAGTTTTTCCACATCCGGTAGGGCCAAGCATCAAAATATTACTTTTTGCCAGCTCTACACCCATGTCCTTTTCAGCCATGATTCTCTTATAGTGGTTATAAACGGCCACCGACAAAACCTTTTTTGCTTCATCCTGACCGATCACATATTCATCCAGAAAAGCCTTAATCTCTTCCGGTTTCAAAAGATTGATGTCTGAAAACGGATTCCATCCGTCTCCGTTTTCAAACTCCATTTCTTCTTCAATAATCTCAGCACATACCTCTACGCATTCGTCACAGATATAGGTGCCATTAGGTCCCGCGATCAGCTTTCGCACTTGAGACTGTGTCTTATTACAAAACGAACATCTCACTTGATCATCGTTTCTAATTGCCATACTCTCACCTCATATTGAAAGGACAGATCCTTACCGGCGTGTGATTACTTCGTCGATCAGACCGTATTCTTTTGCCTCCTGAGCTGTCATAAAGTTATCTCTCTCTGTATCAACTTTAATGACATCCAGCGGCTGTCCTGTATTTGCTGCCAGAATTTCATTTAATTTCTGACGTGTCTTTAAAATATGTTCCGCAGCGATCTGAATCTCTGTTGCCTGACCCTGGGCACCACCGGACGGCTGATGGATCATAATCTCCGCATTCGGAAGCGCAAGTCTTTTGCCCTTTGTTCCTCCTGATAACAGGAAGGAACCCATACTTGCTGCCATACCGATACAGATGGTTTCGATATCACATTTGATATACTGCATCGTATCATAAATCGCCAGTCCCGCACTCACGGAACCACCCGGACTGTTAATATACAGATGGATATCTTTGTCCGGATCTTCTGCCTCTAAGAACAACAGCTGGGCAACGATCACACTTGCAGATACGTCAGTTACTTCCTCGCCAAGAAATATAATTCTGTCTTTTAATAATCTTGAATAGATATCGTAGGAGCGCTCTCCACGGCTTGTCTGTTCAATGACATAAGGTACTAAACTCATGTATATGCCTCCTTACTATATACTCATATGTTGTATTTGCTCTTTTATTATTTCTCTACAGCATTGTCTACTAAGAATGTGATTGCTTCCTGAACAGCCATATCCTCTTTCATCTGCTTCTTCTCATTCTCACCCATAAACTCTTTGAGTTTATCAGCTTCCATCTTGTAAGCTTCAGCCATCTTGCCGATCTCTTCATCCAGTTTTTCATCACTGATCTCGATGTTCTCAGCTTTTGCGATTGCTTCTAACACAAGACGTGTCTCGATACGTTTTACAGCCTGTGGTTTCAGATCTTCCATCATCTGCTCTGCTGTTGTACCTGTGAACTGGAAGTACTGCTCCATAGTAAGACCCTGTGACTGCATTCTCTGTGCAAAATCATTTGCCATCTGTTCAGCCTGAGTCTCAACCATAGCCTCAGGGAGTTCATATGTTGCATTTTTAACAGCCTGTTCTACAACCTGATCCTCCTGTTTTGCTTTACCTTCTGCTGCTTTCTGCTCTTTGATCTTTGCTTTTACATCTGCTTTGTATTCTTCTAAAGTATCGAACTCAGAAACTTCTGCTGCGAATTCATCATCAATCTCCGGAAGTTCTTTAGCTTTAATCTCATGTACAGTACATTTGAAGACAGCTTCTTTTCCTTTCAGATCTTCTGCGTGATAATCCTCTGGGAATGTAACTTTTACTTCTACTTCTTTCTCTGCTTCAGCACCTACCAGCTGCTCTTCAAATCCCGGGATAAATGAACCGGAACCGATTGTCAGTGGGTAGTTCTCACCTTTACCACCTTCGAAGGCTACGCCGTCAACGAATCCTTCAAAGTCAAGAACAACTTCATCACCGTCCTGTACAGCACGGTCTTCTACTGTGATTGTTCTTGCGTTTTTCTCTGCTTCTTCCTGAATCTTTGCATCTACTTCTTTCTGTGTCACGCGTGTAGATACTTTATCTACTTCCAGACCCTTGTACTCTCCGAGAGTTACTTCCGGCTTTGTAGCTACTGTTGCTGTGAAAATGAAATCTTTTCCTTTTTCAATCTGAACAACATCGATCTCCGGTCTTGATACGATGTCCAGTTCACACTCATCATAAGCGTCTGCATATGCTTTTGGAATTAATGCATTTGCTGCATCATCATAGAAGATTTCTGCTCCATACATTTTCTCGATCATCTGACGCGGAACTTTTCCTTTACGGAATCCCGGCAGGCTGATTTTGTTTTTCTGCTTCATATATGCACTCTGAAGCGCTTTCTCTAATTCACTGGCTGATACTTCAATGGTAAGTTTTGCCATGTTTTTTTCTAATTTTTCCACCTGTAAACTCATCTACTATTTTCCTCCTGATTCTAATCCCATCTGTCCCGGTGGCAGAATTGGGCATAATACATTACATTCACCAAACGATTATAACACAGATATTTCCAAATATCCAGTCCTTTTTCTACTGACAAACAATCGCTTTTGCTACTTCCTGCGCCTTTTCTTCTCCCTCCAGCACTTCGATCAGCTTAAGCGCAAATTCTACTGCTGTTCCTGCACCTCTTCCGGTAACAATATTTCCATCGACTGCCACAGGTGTGCGGAGAAGAACTGCTCCCTGAATCTCCTGTTCCACTGTAGGATAGCAGGTGATCTTCTTTCCTTTTAATAATCCAAGATCTGCCAATACCGTAGGAGCAGCACAGATCGCGCCCACGTATTTTCCGGCTTGCGTATGTTCTTTTACAACCTTCCCGACTCCCGCATGCTCTTTTAAATTTGTCGTCCCCGGCATCCCGCCCGGCAGCACGATCATATCTGATTCAGAGAAATCCACCTCATCAAATAAGTCTTCTGTCTGCACATTAATTCCATGTGCCCCATGTACGGTATAATCGTCCGTAATTGAAATTGTATCTACATAAATCCTTGCCCGTCGAAGCAGGTCAACCGCAGTTAACGCTTCAATCTCTTCAAATCCATCTGCCAATAATACGCTTACCTTAATCATATCACACTTTCCTTTCTCCAAAAGATCCTAACAGATTCATATTATCACCGTTTACTTTTGGTGTAAAGTCCGGTATGATATCTGTTGAATGAAAGTTATGAATCGGGCATCTATGTCTGGAATTTATGGATAAACAAGGGGGATTTTCTATGGAAATCGAACGCAAATACCTCGTTTCCGAATTACCGGAAACGTTAAATAACTATCCTTATCGAACCATTGAACAAGGCTATTTAAATACAGATCCGGTCATCCGAATCCGAAGAGATAACGAAAAATACGAGCTCACATACAAATCCAAAGGTCTTATGACAAGAGAAGAATATAATCTTCCTCTCACAAAAGAAGCTTATGAACATCTCCTCTCCAAAATTGACGGACGACTGATCAAAAAGAAGCGTTACATGCTTCCTCTCGGAGAATTTACCAACGACCCTCTCGGTCTTACCATCGAACTTGATCTCTTCGAAGGCGATCTTGCGCCACTGCTGCTGGCAGAAGTTGAATTCCCGGATGAACCGTCTGCCAATGCTTTCACTCCACCTTCCTGGTTTGAAGAAGATGTGACATTTTCCGGGAAATATCACAATAGCTATTTAAGTCTGAAATAATTCAAAAGAAATTGTTTTATACAAAAAAATTGCCCAAACCGTATGGTTTTGGCAATTTTTTATTACTTGCTTTATTACTGCTCTTTATTCCTGCATCATAAATCCATCGTGTACTGCATTCATTGCTTTGTCGATATCCTTTTCATCAACAAGCACTGTAATACGGATCTCTGAAGTTGAGATCATATTGATGTTGACTCTGGAGTTGTACATTGCCTCAAACATCTTAGAAGCAACACCCGGATTACTCATCATTCCCGCACCTACAACTGACAGTTTTGCAACGTCAGCATTGTAAGTGATATTCTGAATGGTCAGTCTTTCCTTATTCTCTTCCAGTAAATTCAAAGTTGCCTCAAGATCATCAGAAGCAACGGTAAAGGAAATGTCTTTTGTTCCGTCACGTCCTACAGACTGAAGAATAATATCAACGTTAATATGGTTTTTTGCAAGTGTATTAAAAATACGGAATGCTGTTCCCGGTTTATCTTCTACTCCAATCACTGATACTCTGGCTGTATTACTGTCTGCCGCCACTCCTGTTACTAATAATTTTTCCATCTTCGTTGCCTCCTTGACTGTGGTTCCTTCGCTGTTATTCAAGCTGGAACGGACTACTAATTCTACGTTATATTTTTTTGCCATCTCAACAGAGCGGTTGTGAAGAACCTTAGCTCCAAGGCTGGCAAGCTCCAACATTTCATCATATGTGATAACGTCCAGTTTTCTTGCATTTTTACACACACGCGGATCCGCTGTATATACGCCGTCTACATCTGTATAGATTTCACATTTATCTGCGTGGAGTACTGCTGCAAGTGCAACTGCTGTCGTATCAGAGCCTCCTCTTCCCAGTGTTGTAATATCGTCGTATTTATTAACTCCCTGGAAACCAGTTACGATTACGATCTTTCTTGAGTCCAGTTCATGCTGGATTCTCTCAGTGTCTACACGTTTGAATCTTGCATTTCCATATCTGGATGTACAGTGCATCATTACCTGAAAGGCATTTAAAGACACTGCCGGCACATCCATTGCCTGCATTGCCATTGCCATCAGAGATACTGACACCTGTTCTCCTGTTGTAAGCAGCATATCCAGTTCTCTTTTCTTAGCCTCCGGGTTAATTGTCCTGGCAAGTTCGATCAAATTATCTGTAGTATCTCCCATAGCTGACAGAACAACGACTACATCATGTCCTGCCTTGTAGTCTTCAATACATCGTTTTGCCACATTAAAGATTCTGTCTTTGTCGGCAACAGAGCTGCCTCCGAATTTTTTTACAATTAGCATAATTCCTCCTGTTGTAACTTCTCATTCTCTGTCTGCGTGATTAGTTCTGCTCTTCAATACGGATCATATGTAAGATCTGGTCTTTATAACGGTTAGCTCTTGTGTCATAATCACCCTCCATCATAACAGGAGTGATAAATCCAAATTCACCCTCCAGACCATCAACTTTGATAATCTCCACTTCACCAAAAGAATATTGAATGTCTTTCAACATTTCCTTCTCGTCACCCTTCATACGAATAAAGAAACGTCTCTTCGCATCCGCTTTATCTTCCAGGTCAAGCTTTTCTTCCTTCCACATGGTCATAATATTACGGTTTAAATGCTTCGCTGCATCCACCACATCTGCCACCACTGCACTGGCAGTCGGAAGTTTACCTGCTCCACTTCCGTAGAACATGGCATCTCCCAATACATTACCGTGTACAAAGATTGCGTTAAATACATCATTGACATTGTACAGCGGGTGTTCCGGATACAACATACACGGAGCTACAATTGCATGTAGTCTCTTTCCTATCCGCTTGCTGGAAGCAAGCAGTTTAATTGTAGTACCCATCGCTTTGGCATATTTCATATCTTCCACTGTGATCTCTGTAATTCCCTCGCAATAGATATCTTCAAAATCTACCTGCTGACCGGAGATCAGAGAAGAAAGAATCGCTATCTTTCTGCAAGCGTCATAACCTTCCACATCTGCTTCCGGGTTACGCTCTGCATATCCGTTCGCCTGCGCTTCCTTCAGCACAGTATCATAATCAGCGCCCTCATAGAACATCTTAGTCAACATATAGTTCGTTGTTCCATTTAAAATGCCGGTAATTTCTTCAATCTCATCTGCTGTAAGTGAAGAGTTGAGCGGTCGGATGATCGGAATACCTCCTCCTACGCTGGCTTCAAACAGGAAGTTGATATTATGTTCCTTCGCAATTGACAAAAGCTCTGCGCCATGCTTTGCTACAAGAGCCTTATTTGAAGTCACTGCACTTTTTCCGGCCTGCAGACTGCGCTTCACAAATGTATACGCCGGCTCAATACCACCTAAAACTTCTACAACGATCTGAACATCATCATCATTGATGATCGTTTCGAAATCATGAACAATTTTCTCCTGTACAGGATTCCCAGGAAAATCTTTAAAATCAAGAACATATTTAATATTCAGTTCTTCGCCGATCCGTTGATTGATCTGACTTCCATTGGTGTCCACTACTTCCACAACACCGCTTCCAACGGTTCCATAACCTAATACCGCAATATTTACCATATAATTCCTCCCTCTAGCGATTCGCCTGTTCCTTTAAATATGCATTTATAAAAATATCGATATTTCCATCAAGCACTGCCGTCACATTGCTGTTTTCTACATTCGTACGGTGATCTTTGACCATCGTATACGGCTGCAGTACATAGGAACGGATCTGGTTGCCAAATCCGATTTCTTTGACCTCGCCCCGGATATCAGACACTTTTTCTGCCTGCTCCTGTTCCTTCATAAGCTGAAGCTTTGCCTTCAACATCTGCATAGCTTTTTCTCTGTTATGATGCTGCGAGCGTTCATTCTGACACTGCACCACAATGCCGGTAGGCAGATGTGTGATACGGATTGCAGAAGAAGTCTTATTGACGTGCTGTCCGCCTGCTCCGCTGGCTCGATACGTATCAATCTTCAGCTCGTCTTCCGCAATCTCGATATCAATGTCGTCTTCCAGATCCGGCATCACATCACAGGATGCAAAGGACGTCTGTCTCTTTCCTGCGGAATTAAACGGCGAGATCCGCACAAGCCTGTGCACACCTTTTTCGGACTTCAGATAGCCGTAGGCGTTCTCACCATTCACTTCAAATGTCACTGTCTTTATGCCTGTAATATCTCCATCCAGATAATCTAATATTTTTATTGAAAGCCCTTTTCTCTCTGCCCAGCGGTTGTACATACGATAGAGCATTCCCGCCCAGTCACAGGATTCCGTTCCGCCGGCTCCTGCATGAATCGTCATGATCGCATTGCAGCGGTCATATTCTCCGCAGAGCAATGTCTGAACCCGGAGAACTTCAAACCGTTCTTCAAATTCCCGAATATCTTTTTCAATCTCCCGAACCATCGAAGGGTCCTCTTCCTCGTAAGCCATATCGATAAGGAGTATCGTATCTTCATATCCCTGATACAGTTTCCGAATCTCATCTATCAGTTCCTTCAGGTTCTTCAGGTCTTTCATAATCTGCTGAGACTCTTCCGGATTATCCCAGAATCCCGGTTCTTCTACTTTACGCTCCAGCTCTTCCATCTGCTTCTCTTTGCCGGCGACGTCAAAGTGAATCCCTCATCTCGGCAAGAGGTTCTTCGTAAGCGTTCATCAAACTTTTAAACTGGTCTAACTCAACCACTGCTTTCACCTCTTTCTATCTTCTATTTTCCGGTCTTCTATTTACGACCGCAGCACTGTTTATATTTCTTTCCACTTCCGCATGGACATGGGTCGTTTGGATAGACTTTCTTCTCTTCGCGCTTCTTTGGTGCACGAACGGAAGACTCATCCTTATTCGTTCCGGTTGCTTTTGCCACCTGTTCACGTTCCACCTTCTGCTCAATTCTCACATGGAACAATGCACGAACCGTATCTGCTGTAATACTCTTCGTCATCTCTCCAAACATATCATAACCGAGCATCTTGTACTCTACCTTCGGATCTCTCTGTCCGTATGCCTGAAGCCCGATTCCCTGTCTGAGCTGATCCATATCGTCGATGTGATCCATCCATTTTGCATCGATTACTTTAAGAAGAACAACTCGCTCAATTTCACGAATGTGCTCCGGCTCCGGGAACTCTGCCTCTTTTGCTTCATATGCCTTCGCAGCACGCTCTTTCAGCATATGCTTTAACTGCTTCTGACTCATTCCCTTTACATCCTCTTTTGTAATCGGCTGCATCGGAATTGTTGTCAGTATTGTCCGGTTCAAATCATTCAGGTCGAAATCTTCGTAATCCTGATCTGAAGATACGATCATATCTACTGTATTTTCCAGATAATCGTTAATCATGTGGAAAATAGAATCCCTCATGTTCTCACCGTCTAATACACGGCGTCTCTCTTCGTAAATGATCTCTCTTTGCTCATTCATAACCTGGTCATATTCTAACAGGTTCTTACGAATTCCAAAGTTATTACTCTCGATCTTTTCCTGCGCTTTTTCAATCGCATTGGACAGCATCTTGTGCTGAATCTGTTCTCCCTCTTCAACACCCAAGGTGTTAAATACGCTCATCAGTCTTTCAGAACCGAACAAGCGCATAAGATCGTCCTCAAGAGAAATATAGAATCTGGATTCTCCCGGGTCACCCTGACGTCCTGCACGTCCTCTGAGCTGATTATCGATACGTCTTGACTCATGGCGTTCTGTACCGATGATTTTAAGTCCGCCGGCTTCTCTTGACTCATCATCCAGCTTAATATCTGTACCACGTCCTGCCATATTCGTTGCGATTGTAACTGCGTCATGTACACCTGCCTCCGCAACGATCTGTGCCTCCATCTCATGGAACTTAGCATTTAACACGTTATGCTTGATTCCACGCTTCTTCAGCATGCCACTTAACAGTTCAGATGTCTCGATCGTAATCGTACCTACCAGCACCGGCTGATGCTTGGCATGCGCTGCCTCGATCTCATCACAGACTGCTTTGAATTTCTCTCTTTTTGTCTTATATACCACATCTTCCAGGTCTTTTCTCTGTACAGGAACATTGGTCGGAATTTCAATAACGTCCATTCCGTAAATCTCACGGAACTCCTTCTCTTCTGTAAGAGCTGTACCTGTCATACCTGCTTTTTTCGCATATTTATTAAATAAGTTCTGGAACGTAATCGTAGCAAGCGTCTTACTCTCTCGTTTTACCTTAACGTGCTCTTTCGCTTCAATTGCCTGGTGGAGACCATCGGAATAGCGACGTCCCGGCATAATACGTCCGGTAAATTCGTCTACAATAAGAACTTCATCATCCTTCACAACATAATCCTGATCCCGGAACATCAGATTATGTGCACGGAGCGCTAAAATAATATTGTGCTGGATATCCAGATTCTCTGCATCTGCCAGGTTTTCAATATGGAAGAATTTTTCAACCTTTTTCACACCATCTTCGGTCAGGTTGATATTTTTCTCTTTCTCATTGACGATGAAATCTCCTGTTTCTTCGATATCCTCTCCGAGAATGGCATTCATCTTCGTAAATTCTCCGCTGGCTTCTCCACGCTGGAGCTGACGCGCCAAAATATCACATGCCTCATAGAGCTTTGTTGACTTACTGCTCTGACCGGAAATAATAAGCGGCGTTCTTGCCTCGTCGATCAATACGGAGTCCACCTCATCGATCACGGCATATTTCAGACCTCTCTGCACTAACTGCTCTTTGTAGATCACCATGTTATCTCTAAGATAATCAAATCCAAGCTCATTGTTTGTCACATAGGTGATGTCACAATTATAAGCGGCACGGCGTTCATCGTTATCCATTCCATTTAATACTACACCTACTGTCAGACCAAGGAACTCATGCACCTGCCCCATCCAGTGTGCGTCACGCTGTGCCAGATAGTCATTGACTGTTACAATGTGAACTCCTTCTCCGGTCAGTGCATTTAAATAAGCAGGAAGTGTAGAAACTAATGTTTTACCTTCACCTGTCTTCATCTCTGCAATACGTCCCTGATGAAGAATAATACCTCCGATCAACTGTACGCGGTAGTGCTTCATTCCGAGAGTACGCACAGCCGCTTCCCGCACAACTGCATAAGCCTCCGGCAAAATGTCATCCAGTGTCTCTCCTTTGGATAACCGCTCTTTAAATTCTCTCGTTTTATCCTTTAATTCCGCATCAGACAAACTGTGCATCTGCTCATCTAACGCCTCGATAGCGTCTGCGATCGGATAAATACGTTTTAATTCATTTTCACTATGTGTTCCAAAAATTTTCTGTATTAAACCCATTTCGTTAAATACTCCTTGTCCGTAAATTTACTTAAATTACATTCTAACACTATCCATATTTCAATTCAAGCCATATCTAAAGTGTTTACAAACTGGACATAGTTCTATCATAATCTATATAATTTCACCTCGTCATAAGGCACTGTTCCTCCAAAAAGATCGAGCGCGCTTCCGATCGTGAAATCAACCTTACCTTCTGTCACCTGTTCAAAATATCTCAGATCCTCGAAGCTTCCGATTCCTCCGGCATATGTAACAGGTATTCCATTATAATTTCCCAGAAGACGGGCAAGCTTCTCGTCAATCCCCGACGACTTTCCTTCCACATCTACACCGTGAACAAGAAATTCATCACAATACGCTTCCAGCTCTCTCAGCACATCTTCTGTAAGTCTGACATCCGTATAGTTCTGCCACCGGTCTGTTACAATGTAATAATCATCTTCTCTCTTGCGGCAGCTTACATCGATGACAACTCTCTCTTTCCCCACTGTGCTTTTCAATCTTTCCATCTGTTCCCAGCGGATCTGTCCTCCCCGAAACACGTAAGACGTCACAATCACATGGCTGGCTCCCATATTCAAATACTCTTCCGCATTTTCCGCAGTAATCCCCCCGCCGATCTGAAGCCCCCCGGGGTAAGCACCAAGCGCTTTGCATGCCTGCTTCTTAGTCTCCATATAATAGGAAGAAGTGGGCGGATTCAACAGGATCACATGCCCTCCAATAAGCCCGTCTTCTTTATAGAGCCGCGCATAATAATCCGCCTCCTGCTCAGACGCAAAATTGACAGCCGCCTGATTGCCTGTATCCTGAAGGCTTCCGCCCACAATCTGTTTCACTTTACCATTATGAATATCAATACACGGGCGAAATCTCATGTGCTAAACCTCCTGTTTCCCTTACAATAATTATAATAAGTGCCATTATAACACACCTTTTCCAGATTGAAAAGAGAGTATACTCTGTTTTTTTAGAATATCCTGTATTTTTTTAGACTGTCGATTTGTTTTCCTCAAAAAAAGAAAAAGCAGTCACTGAAACTACTTTTTCTTTATGCTTCTTATTACTGATTTTTTGTTGTTGCAGATTCGTTGCGGTTTACCGCATCATCCAGATTATCTTCCGCTCTGTCAATGCCGTCTTGCACTTTGTCTCCGGCTTCTTCTATCATGCCTTTGTCATTTGTATTATCTGTAGCATTATTCATATTGTCATTTTTGATGCTTTCATCATTCACATCTGTATTATCGTCATATGAATTTCCGGTGTTTTCTGTCGCACCATTTCCTGTTTCCCCGGAATTTTCTACCGCTCCGTTGTCTTTGTTGTCACTTCCGCAGGCTGTCACGCTCATCAGTACACCTACGCATGTTAACATGAGTAATAATTTTCTGAACTGTTTCATTTTTCCTCTCCCTTTCACACATGTATATTTATCTATCCATCAAGTAATACTTGTTGCTAGTAATATCTGCAAATGAGCAGATTCTATACAATGCTTTTACTGGGAGATTCTGACATTTTTTAAAAACGCTCAGCCAACTGACCGCTTTGATATGCCTCTAAGAGCAGTTCCAGCTCTTTGATCTGGACTTTCAGGTCTTTGCCGATATCCGTGTCGCCAACAAGCTTTCGCTCTACGACACGCTTTACAACCACACTGTCCGAATGAATGTCGCTTTCTTTTTCGATTGCTGCCTCTGTGGATTCAAAAGGATCATGCGCCGCAAGGATCAGCCCATAAGAATTGTAGATCAGCGTATATCCGGCGATTCCTGTTTCCTTTTGATAGGCTCTGGAAAATCCGCCATCAATTACTAATACTTTGCCATTGCATTTTATCGGATTCTCTCCGTTCTTTGATTTTACCGGAACATGACCATTAATGATATGCGTTCCCTGTTCCGGAAGTCCAAACTCCTTAAGAATACCGTCAATTACTTCTTCATTTTCCAACAGATGATAATATGGATTCTTCTGTTCCTTATGAGTCTCCTTATCTGCCAGAAAATACCGTTCAAACGTTGCCATCTTATCCTTTCCGAACAGCGGTGAATTTTCGCTGAGCCAGATATACCACATCATATCTCTGCCCCGTTGCCGCTCGCCGGCGTCTATGGCATAGAACCCTTTCCTTACATAGCTCTCCAGCACCTCATACAGTGATTTCCCTTTATACTCGTGTCCGTAAATGCGTACTGTTTTTAAGCTTCCATCCTCACATAACGGAACACAGCCATGATATAAAAGATTATTATTATACACTTTATAGAGACTTCCTTTATTCAAAAGGAAACGCATATGCTTCTGCAATTTCTCACAATTTAAAAATGCACAAGTCAGACGCTCCATAATATCTTCTTCCTCTTCTGTCAATGCGTACGGATCTTTCGGATCAATGGTCGGAAAATAGTGATCCAAAAGTTCATACTCCTTCCCATCCAAAGTAATCTTTCCCGCTTCATAATCAATCAGATGCAGAAGATTTCTTTTTTCTAAATGAAAGCTTGGATTACTCTTGATCGTCTCCCCTTCCACCTTAAATTGAATAACGGAAATCGCTTTATGCATACGAATTTCCAGTTCTTTCTCCGCTTCCGCTCCTGAGTGTTCTCCCTTTAACTGGAACTGCAGACATGGGTCTTCTCCATAAGTATTTAAAGCAAAGGTCGCCAACGGGAGAAGGTTGATCCCATACCCATCTTCTAAAATATCAAGATTGCCATAACGGGCGCAGATGCGGATCACATTAGCAATACATCCTCTTTGCCCTGCTGCCGCACCCATCCACAGAACATCGTGATTTCCCCACTGGATATCTACGGAATGATAGGTCATCAGCTTATCCATAATAATATGAGGCCCCGGTCCACGATCAAAGATATCTCCCACAATGTGAAGATGGTCCACCGTCAGCCTCTGGATCAGTTCACTTAATGCTACAATAAATTCTCCTGCTCTCTGCGTCTCTATGATCGTACTTACAATGGCATTATAATAAGATTCCTTGTCAGATATCTCCGGGCGCACAGTAATAAGCTCCTCGATCACATATGCGAACTCCTCCGGCAGTGCTTTTCTGACCTTTGACCGCGTATATTTGCTCGCTGCATTTTTACATACTTCGATCAGGCGATACAAAGTAATCTTATACCACTCCTCCATGCTTTCTTCTGATTCTTTGATCCGTTCCATCTTCTCTCTCGGATAATAAATAAGAGTAGCAAGGGACTGTTTCTCCCTGCTACTCATAGTATTCCCAAAGACATCTTCGATTTTACGGCGCACGGAACCTGAGCCATTCTTAAGGACATGGGAAAATGCTTCATATTCTCCATGAATATCTGTTAAGAAATGCTCTGTGCCCTTCGGAAGATTCAAGATTGCCTGCAGATTAATAATCTCTGTCGACGCCTTGGCGATGGTTGGATAAAGTTCAGAAAGTCGTTCCAGATAACGTGTCATTAACTCTTTCATAAGCTCCTCCATACTAATTTTATATGAACCGGTTCTCACCCTAGAACTGGATCACATCAGACATATCATACATTCCTGCCGGTTTACCTGCCAAGAATTTTGCCGCTTCTACCGCCCCTTTTCCAAATACGGTCTTGGAATATGCAGTATGTTTAAACTCAATGACTTCATCAGTGCCGGCATAAATCACTTCATGGTCACCGACGATCGTTCCGCCGCGGACAGCGCTGATTCCGATTTCCTTCGCGTCGCGCTTCTTTCTCTCCTGACTTCGGTCATAGACATAATGGTACTGATTCTCCATTGCCTCATTCATGGAATTCGCCAATGCAAGTGCCGTACCGCTTGGGGCATCCAGCTTCTGATTATGATGTCTTTCCACAATCTCCATATCGTATCCTGCCGGTGCCAGCACAGCCGTTGCCTCCTTCAGAAGCTTCAGCAAAAGATTAATTCCGAGAGACATATTTGCTGATTTCAGCACAGCCGTCTCTTTCGCAGTCTCTTTCACTTTTGCAAGCTGTTCTTCCGAAAGCCCTGTCGTACACAAAACAACCGGAAGTTTTTTGTCTTTACAGCTGTCAAGCAGCGCATCTATTGCCGCTGCATTGGAAAAATCAATGACTACATCTGCCTCTTCCGTACATGCTTCCATACTGTCAAACACCGGATAATCATTCTCAATTTCCTTATATTTGTCTATGCCGGCTACAATCTCAATACTTTCGTCATTTTTTATAAGTCCGGTAATTACCTGTCCCATGTGCCCATTGCATCCATGCATAATTGCTCGTACCATATTGTCTGTCCTCCTCATCAGTCTTATTCTTATCTGACTATTAGCTCTTTTCATACAAAAAGGATATCATATCTGTTGAATGCAATCAACCTATGATATCCTTTTCACATTCTTCTCTGAAAACTATGCAAGCTTGATTCCAAATTCTGTCATTGCCTTTGCCAGGCTTTCTTCATGCTGAGGTGTAAGCTCTGTAAGAGGCATACGAAGTGGTCCGCAGTCCATTCCCATAAGCTTCATTGCCTTCTTAACAGGAATCGGATTCACTTCACAGAACAACTGCTCGATCAGCGGAATCGCTTTCAGCTGAAGTTCCAGACTTCCTTTTACATCACCTTCAAAGAATTTTGCACAAATATCATGTGTCTCCTGCGGAGCCACATTGGATAATACAGAAATCACACCTTTTCCTCCAAGAGAAAGAATCGGTACGATCTGATCGTCATTTCCGGAATACAGATCTGCTTTTCCATCTGTGAGATGCATAATCTTTGCCACTTGAGAAATGTTACCGGAAGCTTCTTTAATTCCTACAATATTATCAACTTCTTTGATCAATCTTGCCGCCGTTGCCGGTTCGATATTACATCCCGTTCTGCTTGCAACACTATACATAATAATCGGAGCTTTTGCCTCCTTCGCCACTGCTGTGTAGTGTCCTACAAGTCCTTCCTGTGTTGCCTTGTTGTAATAAGGTGTTACAACGAGCAGTCCGTCTGCGCCATATGAAGCAGCTTCTTTGGACATGTCGATTGCTGTTCTCGTACAATTAGAACCTGTTCCTGCAATGATCGGAAGTCTTCCCTTCGTTCTTTCAATCGCAAATTTCACACATTCCATGTGTTCTTTCTCTGACATTGTTGCAGACTCTCCGGTTGTACCGCAGATTATAATACTGTCCGTTCCGTTATTACAGTGATAATCGATCAACTGATCCAATTTATCATAATTAATGCTCTCATCTTCATTAAACGGTGTGACAATTGCCACGCCAGCACCTGTAAAAATAGACATACTTATCCTCCTGACTATTATATGATTATAGAAATTCTATCACCATTCAGATATGATGTCAACGAAAGTCTTCACACGTTTTTCTTATCCTCATATATTCATACTGTCATGTAAAAGTCGCAGCATTTTGTTCAAATTTCCAACCTCTATCTGCCCCAGAGCCGATGGAATCCCGCTTGCTCCAAAAGTTACAGCTGAACCAAAGACTTCTCCGCAAATGCGGCTAATCATCCCATTTTCTCCCATAGACATTGTAATAAACGGACGGTCTGCATATTCGGTATACATTTCTTCTGTTGCAGATAATAAAGTAAGTACATCTCTTTTGCAGGCAGGCATTACCGCTATCTTCGGAATATCTGCTTCCAACTTCTGCATCTTGCAAAGTCTCCATACAATCTCTTCTTTTGTCGGTGTTTTTTCAAAATCATGGTTGGAAACAACTACTTTCACATTTTCTTTGTGAGCGCTCTCTATCATTTTTTTTACAACACTGTCACCAGCAAATAATTCGATATCTATGAGATCTACCGCTTTGGTCTTTATAATTCTTTCATTCAGTTCTACATAGTGTTTTAAACCGATAGCTTTTTTCCCGCCTTCACGCGCAGTCCGAAAAGTAAAAAGCAACGGAATATCTTTCAATATTTCCCGAAGTTCTCCTGCTATACTTTCCACCTTGGAAACACAAAAAACACTTTCATACCAATCTACTCTCCACTCTGCCAGATCAGCGCCGGAAGTTTCTACTCTTTTTGCCGATTTCAAAATATCTTCTCGCGTTTCTCCCACAATCGGCACACATATTTTGGGAATCCCTTCTCCGATTTTAACATTTCTTATATTGATATAACTCATTTTACCCACATCTTTTCATATTTTTTTACAATATAACACACTCTTCCTTTTCTTTCTATAGCTTATATTGTAAAATACGATTTAATGTATGCTGTAAAATTATCATTTAGTCATCCATACACTCAAGCTTTCCGACCGACACTTCATAAGCCACTCGCTTTTCCGTCTCCGTTTCCGTCAACTTCTTTACATATTCCCTGCTCTGGATTCTTCCAAGTATCTGGACATGCTCTCCCACTTGAAATGTCGATGCAAACCTTGCATTTCTTCCCCAGCAGATACAGGGAATATAATCCGATTTCCCATAAGGACGATTGACTGCAAGCAAAAGATCTGCAATTTCTCTTCCAAGCGGTGTCTTTCGATAAATCGGAAGCTTGCATATGTAACCATCTAACAAAATATGGTTCGTCTTGGCACCATCCAATTCTTCTTCGATAAATTCTACTTCCCTTGCAAATACAGATAGCACAAGACGGTTCCTTTGTTCCTCGTGACGATTATAAGATCGGAACTGACCGCTTATCATAAGAAATTCTCCCGTATAATCCTGACTTACATCGATCAGTCTCTCTGAGATCATAACGGGAATACGGTCTTCCGAATTGCTTAACCGCTTCACGCTCACATCCACCATATAGAAGCCCTCTCCGAACACTTCGTGGCTGAATGTAAAAGCAGACACTATTTCTCCCATAATCGTTACCTGATTGTTTTCAATAATCTTATCTGACATAATTTGACGTTCTCCCTTCCTCTGAATCGTATTTTGAGTCATTACATAGTCTATGAGTCTACTTTCGGTTTTAGAACTAAAATACTTGTAAAATTTAAAAAATGTGATAAACTAATAAAGTTGTATATTATCCATATAAATAGGAAAAGAAAAGGAAGATATTTATGAAGCAAAAACGTGAAGATGTACGTAATATAGCAATTATCGCCCACGTTGATCATGGTAAGACAACACTTGTGGACGAATTATTAAAACAAAGCGGAGTATTCCGTGAAAATCAGGAAGTAGCAGAACGTGTCATGGATTCTAACGATATTGAACGCGAACGTGGAATCACGATCCTTTCCAAAAACACCGCGGTCTACTATAAAGATACAAAAATCAATATTATCGACACTCCCGGTCATGCTGACTTCGGCGGAGAGGTAGAACGTGTCCTGAAAATGGTTAATGGTGTCGTTCTTGTCGTAGATGCCTTCGAAGGCGCTATGCCTCAGACAAAGTTCGTACTCCGCAAAGCTTTGGAACTGGATCTTCCTGTTATTGTCTGCATCAACAAAATCGACCGTCCGGAAGCACGTCCAGACGAAGTTATCGATGAAGTCCTCGAATTGTTCATGGATCTTGATGCTTCTGACGAACAGTTAGACTGCCCGTTCATTTACGCTTCTGCAAAATCCGGTGTAGCTGTTCTTGATCTGACGGATGAAGAAAAGGATATGCAGCCATTATTTGAAACAATCTTAGACTACATTCCGGCTCCGGAAGGAGATCCGCAAGCTCCGTCTCAGATTCTGATCAGCACTATCGACTACAACGAATATGTAGGTCGTATCGGTGTGGGTAAAGTCGAAAACGGTACCATCCGCGTCAACCAGGATATGATCATGGTCAACCATCATGACCCTGAGAAACAAAAGAAAGTAAAGATCAGTAAGCTCTATGAATTTGACGGACTGGACAAAGTAGAGGTAAAAGAAGCTTCCATCGGTTCTATCATTGCTATTTCCGGTATTTCTGATATTTCCATCGGAGATACTTTATGCGCTCCGGAAAACCCGGAAGCAATTCCATTCCAGAAAATTTCCGAGCCTACGATTTCTATGAATTTCGTAGTAAATGACAGTCCGTTTGCCGGACAGGAAGGTAAATACGTAACTTCCCGTCACCTGCGCGACCGTCTTATGCGAGAACTGAACACTGACGTAAGCCTTCGTGTAGAGGATACTGAGAATACCGACAGCTTCAAAGTATCCGGACGTGGAGAACTCCATCTTTCTGTCTTAATTGAAAATATGAGACGTGAAGGATATGAATTTGCTGTCAGCAAGGCAGAAGTTCTCTATCACAAGGATGAAAATGGAAAACTTTTAGAGCCAATGGAAGCCGCTTATATTGATGTACCGGAAGAATTTACCGGAACTGTCATTGATAAATTAAGTCAGCGCAAAGGCGAACTCCAAAACATGAGCACTGCCAGCGGCGGATACACAAGACTTCAGTTTAATATTCCTGCCCGCGGACTTATCGGATATCGCGGCGAATTCTTAACTGACACAAAAGGAAACGGAATTATGAACACTGCTTTTGACGGATATGCGCCATACAAAGGAGATATTCAGTACCGTAAGCAAGGTTCTCTCATTGCCTTTGAAACAGGTGAATCCGTCACCTATGGTCTCTACAGCGCACAGGAGCGTGGAACACTCTTCATCGGAGCCGGTGAAAAAGTATACTCCGGTATGGTCATCGGTGAAAATGCAAAGACTGATGACATTGAAGTAAATGTATGTAAGACCAAGCATTTAACGAACACTCGTTCTTCCAGCGCAGATGAAGCACTTCGTCTGACACCGCCAAGGGTATTAAGTCTGGAGCAGGCGCTTGACTTCATCGACACGGATGAGTTGTTGGAAGTTACACCAAAATCTCTTCGCATCCGTAAGAAAATCTTAGATCCGAAAATGAGAAAAAGAGGAAACAGATCATGACATTTTTATGGCTTTTAGAAGGAATAAGAACTCCTTTTCTTGATAAACTTATGCAGTTTATCACGTATTTCGGCCAGGAACTTATTATCATAACGTTTATCTGCACACTGTATTGGTGTGTGGATAAGCGTTTTGCTTATTTTCTGGGCTTTTCGTATTTTACCGCGGGCCTTGCCGTCCAAACCTTAAAGATCACCTTTCGAATTCCCCGTCCATGGGTGCTTGACACGGACTTTCATGCTGTAGAAAGTGCAATCTCCGGCGCCACCGGTTACTCATTTCCAAGCGGGCATACCCAAGGCGCCGCCTGCCTGTTCTTCCCGCTTGCTTTAAAAGCGCGGAAGAAATGGGTGAAGTTTCTATGCATCATAGCATTTTTGTCCATCGGTTTTTCCCGCATGTATCTTGGCTGCCACACTCCAAAAGATGTGCTGGTATCTATGGCGCTGTCACTTTGCATCACCCTTCTTCTGTGGAAATACCAGGCTCAGATTCTTGATCAGGAAACACATTTGAAATGGATCACACTTCTTCTGATGCTTCTCGCAATTGCCGCAGCAATCTACGCCTACGTTCTCTACAGCAATGATACGATTTCCGGCAAATATGCCGCCGATTGTTTAAAGGCTTCCGGCGCAGGTCTCGGGTTTGCATCAGGTTATTATATCGAACGAAAATGGCTCCGGTTTGATCTCTTAAAAGAGCAGCGGATGTTCGCAAAAATACTCCGGGTTCTCATCGGTCTTTTTGTCGCACTTCTGATCAAGGAGGGATTACCTCTTCTCATCGGTACTTCTATCTTGGCAAAGTCCTTAAAATACTTTATACTGGTGATGTGGGTACTTGTGATATATCCCTGTATCTTCAATAATGTATTAAGGAGAAACGCATGAAAACTATTATCGCAAATCTTTTAAAAAAGGTAACCGAACTTCTGGAATTTTTCATTGCTCTGATGTTGTCCGTAGGCATTATTTTATTGTGTCTGCGTCTTGCAGCTTCCCTGATCTATATTCCGAATCTGGAAGTTTGGCCAAATTACGACGATCTTCTGGAGCTTTGCTTTAATCTGATCATTGGTGTGGAATTGATCCGCATGGTTTATTATCATACTCCGAACACTGTATTCGAAGTATTAATATTCGCCATTGCCCGTCAAATTATTATTGACCACTCTTCCATCTGGGGTAACCTGATTGGTGTATGTGCAATCGCTGTGCTTTTTGCAACAAGAAAATATTTATTCTGTGAATTCGATGTGCCATCCGAAACAGTTCTTCGAGCAAGTACAAAAGTAAAAACCGCTAACAAATTATTAGATGTCCATCTGCCTTATGAAGATGAAAATACTTTACGCGACATCATTCTCAAACAGATGGAAAAAGAAGAAATAAATCCTGCTGTTGGCGCCTGTGTCTATTTTCCAAAATGCGGTCTACGTGTTGCAAAAATGAATAATGGAAAAATTTCAAGAATTGAAGTAATACGTGCTATACATTAGACTCCAAACGTGTTATACTACATATATCAGATATATTTCCGCTCTGACTATTAATTGTCAGATTATATTATCTGAAATTATGTGGAAAAGGAGTTGGCATCATGAAATTTATCATTATTGGCAAAAACATCGATGTAACCACAGGCTTAAGAGAAGCCGTAGAAAGTAAGTTAGGAAAATTAGAAAGGTACTTTACTCCCGACACGGAAATTCATGTAACATTAAGTGTGCAAAAGGAGCGGCAGAAAATCGAAGTAACGATTCCAGTCAAAGGTACGATCATCCGCTCCGAACAAGTCAGCGATGATATGTATGTATCCATCGATCTTGTAGAAGAAGTCATTGAGCGACAGCTTCGCAAGTACAAAAACAAACTGGTTGCAAGACATCAGGAAGGCGGCGGATTCAAGAAAGAATTTTTTGACAGTGAAAACGCGGTGGAAGACGACAACGAAATCAAAATCGTCCGCACCAAAAAATTTGGTTTCAAACCAATGTATCCGGAAGATGCCTGTGTACAGATGGAGCTTCTCGGACATGATTTCTATGTATTCTGCAATGCCGAGACAGACGAAGTAAATGTTGTTTACCGCAGAAAGAACGGATCATTCGGACTGATCGAACCAGAATTTAATTAGTACATTATAGATTAATATTAAAAGCACGGGAATCGGCTCCCGTGCTTTTTCTTATGCTTCTTCCAAAATCTTAAGTTCTCCGTCCACTTCCCCGTACCAAAGTTCTTCTCCCACTTCCATCACTGCTCTTCCGGCAGTTCCTTCTGTAACTTCTTCCTTAATTTCATCCAACATCTCGTTGGGGATCAAGATATGCAGAACAACCTGATCTGTATATTCCGAATCCAATGTTTTGATTTTCTTTTCGCCTAATATATACTGAATCTTTCCTAATCCGGTATAATCTGTTGTGATCTTCAGTTTAAAACCAAATCTTTTGGTTATAATCTTAGAAGCAGAAAGCCCCGCCTGCGTTGCCGAAGCATATGCCCTCACAAGGCCTCCCGTACCAAGAAGCGTTCCGCCAAAATATCTGGTAACTACAACTGCCACATTGTGAAGTTCTTCCCCAATGAGAACGTCCAGCATCGGTTTTCCTGCTGTACCGCTCGGCTCTCCGTCATCACTGCATCTTAAGATCTCCTGACGCTCTCCAATCGCATAGGCAAAACAATTGTGTGTGGCATTCCAGTATTTTTTCCGCATGGATTCTATAAATGCAAGCGCTTCCTCCTCTGTCTCCACCGGTACAACTGTAGCAATGAAGCGAGACTTCTTCTCCACAATTTCTCCCTCTCCGCCTGCATAAACAATCTTGTATTCTGTCAACATATACATACATTCCTTTCAAAGTAACAATACCGCTTTATTACTATAATAACGAAATTCTTAAGAATTTCCTAGTAAAATATGAACTTTTCATTTTTTTCTTTATTTCAATACGGTTCTTTGCTATAATATTTTGGTATGAAGGAGGCTTATACGCATGAATTATGGAAGAAAAAATGCTGCAAAAAAGCAGAAAAGAATAACATCCAAATCCACCATGCAGGGAAAGCGTGTCGGGGTACGTCTTTTCAAAGCATTTTTGCTATGCCTGGTGGTCATTGCAATCGTCGGCATCATCGGCGGTGGTCTGTTCGTAAAGCGGATCATTGACAATGCACCGGAAGTTACACCGGATGATGTAAAGCCAAAGGGCTTCACTACATTCGTATATGCAGACGACGGTAAAACAGAGCTGGAGCGCTTTGTTGCTTCCGGTTCCAACCGAATCTATAAAACTCTGGATGAGATTCCAAAAGATTTGGGAAATGCCTTTGTCGCCATCGAGGACGAGCGTTTCTATGATCATAACGGAATCGACCTTCACGGTATCATCCGAGCCGGTATTGCTACTCTCTCTGGTAATGAACAGGGAGCCAGTACTCTGACACAGCAATTGATCAAGAACAATGTATTTCCTAATTTTGTCCACGAAGAAACTTTCTACGACAAAGCAGAAAGAAAGCTTCAGGAACAGTTCCTTGCTCTCCAGATTGAAAAACAGATGAGCAAAGATGAAATTTTGGAAAGCTATATGAACACAATCAACCTGGGGCAGAACTGTCTCGGTGTACAATCTGCAGCCAAGCGCTATTTTGGCAAGGATGTATCAGAGTTAACCCTTTCCGAATGTGCATGTATTGCCGGAATTACCCAGAACCCTTCCGGATATAATCCAGTAACACATCCGGAAAATAATGCAAAGAGAAGAAAATCTGTATTAAACAATATGCTGGAGCAGGGCTATATTGATCAGGCGGCTTATGATGAAGCATTAAATGATGATGTCTATGCACGCATTCAAAAAGTAAATAGTTCTTCTGAAGAAAAGAAACCGACTTCTTACTTTGTAGATGCACTTTCTGAGCAGGTTATGAAGGATCTGCAGCAACAGCTTGGTTATACAGAGACGCAGGCTTACAACGCTGTATACAGCGGCGGTTTGAGTATCTACTCTACTCAGAATGTAGAAATGCAGAAGATCTGTGACGAAGAGATGAATGATGATTCTAACTATCCGGGCTTGAAAGAATACGGTCTTGACTATGCCCTGACAGTGACAAGAGCCGATGGCTCCGTTGAAAACTACGGTTCCGGACATGTCAAAAAATATGCAAAAGAAAAACACGGTAAAAAATACGGACTGATCTATTCCAGTGAAGAAGATGCACGGGCAATGGTCGAGGAATGGAAGGCTACGATTGCCCAGGAAGGTGATACGTATGATGAGGTGATCAACATCACTCCACAGCCTCAGGCATCTGTAACGATCATGGATCAAAAAACCGGCGCCATCAAAGCAATGGTTGGCGGACGCGGCGCTAAAAATTCCAGTTTAAGCTTAAACCGCGCTTACAGAGGTTCTACACGGCAGCCTGGTTCCACCTTTAAGATTCTTGCAGCTTACGCACCGGCTATTGATTCCTGTGGCAAGTCTTTATCTACCATCGTTGTAGATGAACCTTATAAATACAAGAACGGAAAGAACGTGAAAAATGCAAGCCGGTCATATAAGGGCGCTGTTACTTACCGGACTGCAATTGCAAATTCCATCAACGTCTGCGCAGTGAAGGTCAGTGATGAGATTTCGCAGGAGCTTGGATTTGAATATTGCGAAAAATTCGGTATCAGCACTCTTGTAAAAGAGAAGAAAACAGACGCCGGGGTCTTCAGCGACATCAACCAGACACTGGCTCTCGGTGGTGTAACCGATGGTGTGTACAATTACGAATTATGTGCAGCCTACGCTACAATCGCAAATGGTGGCACTTACAATACACCAACCTTATATACAAAGATTGTTGACCATGACGGTAATGTCCTGCTTGAGAACCCGGGTGAATCCCACCAGGCAATTAAAGAGGGAACTGCTTCTCTTCTTACAAGCGCAATGGAGACAGTTGTAACAAGTGGTACCGGTCGTTCCTGCCAGCTTAATAACATGCCTGTAGCCGGAAAAACAGGTACAACAACTTCCAACAAAGACCTTTGGTTCTGCGGATATACTCCATACTATACTTGTGCAGTATGGGGTGGTTATGATGACAACAAAGAATGTAACTATGATACCAGCTTCCGTTTCCGCATATGGAAAGGTATTATGAGCCGTATCCATGACGGACTGGAATACAAAGAATTTGATACTACAAAAGGTTTAATTCAGAAGACAGTATGTACCTTAACCGGAAAGCTTGCAGTAGCCGGACAGTGTCCTTCCGCTACAGAATACTTTGCTGAGGGTACAGAGCCAACCGAAACCTGTCCGGGACACGAAGATGTTGTCAGCCCTGATGATGAAGAGGATGATGAAGACAATGCAGAAGGAACAGCACCGGAACAGCCAAATACAGCACCGTCAACACCAAATACCGGAAACGGTAATAACGGTGGCGGTAATACTGGTGGCGGCAACGCTGGTGGAGGCAACACTGGCGGTGGCGACACTGGCGGTGGTGACACTGGTGGTGGTGACACTGGTGGCGGTGACACTGGCGGCGGTGACACTGGCGGTGGCAATACTGGTGGCGGTGACACTGGCGGCGGCAACACCGGTGGTTCCACCCCATGATGCTTCACAGTTAAAAATAGTATAAATCAACGCTAACGTACAAAAGGCGGATGACCAATGGCTAATTACAGCCACTGATCATCCGCCTTTATATAAATAGTAACTCTATCTTAATAAATAGCAACTTTATCCTAAAATTAATTTTGCCGCTCCACAGATTCCCGCATCATTTCCGAGAACGGCAATAATAAACTCAGTACCTTCATTTGCAAAGAATGCTTTCTCGAGGAAATATTTTTTCACATACTGAATAATAATCGGACCGGCTTTTGACACGCCTCCGCCAATAATAAACATAGACGGGTCGATCACTGCCGCCACGTCTGCCAATGCATATCCAAGATAAGCACCGAATTCTTCTACGATTTCTTCTGCGACTTTATCTCCTTCTTTCAATGCATCAAACACCGCTTTAGCGGTAATCTCCTGTCCGCGGAGCAAAGTCATATCATTATTCTTCGCGAGACGGATTCTTGCAAGCCTTGCAATTCCTGTCGCAGAAGCATATTGCTCAAGACATCCTTTCTTTCCGCAGCCACATTTATCTGTTTCCTGTCTGTTTGCAAGAATATGACCAATCTCACCGCCGGCGCCATTTGTTCCGACCAGAGGACGTCCTCCGACAATCACTCCGCCACCGACACCGGTTCCCAGAGTGACCATAACCAGATTCTTATGTCCTCTTCCTGCTCCCAGCCACATTTCTCCTAATGCAGCCATATTTGCATCATTTCCTACTTCCACCTTGAATCCGGTAAGCTCTTCTAATTCACGTTTAACTTCTTTATAACCCCATCCGAGATTTGCGGTATTCTTTACGACACCGTCTTCATTTACAGGAGCCGGGATTCCAATACCGATACCTTCCATGTCCTCTCTTGCAATCCCATCTTTTTTACATTTTTCTGCAATGGCTTCTGCAATATCCGGAAGAATTGCTTCTCCTTTATTCTCTGTCCTTGTCTTAATCTCCCATTTATCAACCAATACACCATCTGCCTGAAACAATCCGATCTTTACAGTTGTTCCTCCTACATCAACACCAAAACAATACTTCATGATATCCTCCTATTTTCTCTTTGTCATATTCTGCTGTACACGCTTGTACAATTCCTGCGCGGCATTGTATCCCATGCTCTTCTGTCTGTGATTGATCGCCGCTGTTTCAACGATGATCGCAAGATTACGTCCCGGACGAATCGGAAGCTGATGACAGACAACTTTATTTCCAAGAAATTCTGTATACTGCTCTTCCAGTCCAAGACGGTCATATTCCTTATCTCTATCCCATTCTTCCAATGTAATTACGAGATCAATGTTCTGCGTTTCACGCACGCTCTGCACACCATATAACATCTTAACATCTACGATTCCAATTCCTCGAAGTTCAATGAAATGTCTTGTAATATCCGGCGCTGTTCCCACAAGTGTCTCATCACTGACCTTGCGGATCTCAACCACATCATCACTGACCAGACGATGACCACGCTTAATAAGCTCCAGAGCCGCCTCACTCTTACCGATACCACTCTCTCCCATAATAAGCACGCCAACACCATAGACATCTACAAGTACACCGTGAATAGAAATGCACGGCGCCAATTCAACATTCAGCCATCTGATTATCTCAGCAGAAAATGCCGACGTTGGAGTCTCTGTAGAAAATACCGGAACATTTGCCTTGTTGGCTTTCTCAATCAGGCTGTCATCCGGTTTAAGATTCCGACAGAAAATGATACACGGTATTTTATAAGACAATAACATATCATATATCTTCTCTTTTTCATCTTCTTCCACATTCTCCAGAAAAGTATACTCCACACATCCGATCAGCTGTACCCGTTCATATGCAAAATGTTCAAAGAAACCAGTAAGCTGGAGTGCCGGACGGTTAATGTCCGGAACCATTACTTTTTTCTCTGTCATATCGACATCCGGCGTGAGATTTTTTAAATTTAATTTTTCTACTACCTTACTTAATTTCACATAATTTCCCATGTTTTTGCTCCCACTCCTTTTATTCATCTAATTATATCAGTATAGCACACTAATGAAAAAAGTTATATACATCTTCTGCCGATTTTTTGTTCATAGAGGGTAATTTTTCCAGTTCTTCTACCGTTGCATTTTTAATTGCAGTAATATCAGCAAAATACTTCATCAAATCCTTTCTTCTGGCAGGCCCCACTCCCGGAATATCATCCAAAATAGAATGTACCTGATTTTTTCCTCTTAATTGTCTGTGAAAAGTAATTGCAAAACGATGTGCCTCATCCTGTATCCTTGTAATCAGACGAAAGGCTTCTGAATTTCTGTCAATTGGAAGCTCGACATTCTGATAATACAGGCCTCGCGTGCGATGATGATCGTCTTTTACCATTCCACACACCGGAATATCAAGATGCAGGTCATTTAGCACCTTTAATGCAATATTCACCTGCCCCCTTCCTCCGTCCATAAGGATCAGATCCGGGAACGTCGTAAATCCTCCCATTTCCTTTCCTTCTTCCCGCTCCTTCAGACCATGTGTAAATCTTCTTGTGAGCACTTCTTCCATACTGGCATAATCATCTGCACCCTGTACCCCTTTAATCTTGAATTTACGGTAATCGTTCCGCTTCGGTTTTCCTCTTTCGTAGACGATCATCGAACCTACCGAGTCAAAACCGCTCGTATTGGAAATGTCATAAGCTTCCATACGGGAAATACTTTCTAAGCCAAGAATTTTTCCGAGTTCCTTGACTGCGCCGATCGTGCGTCCCTCTTCTCTCTTCAACCGCTCTTTATCCGTACTTAATACAAGCTGTGCATTTTTCTTTGCCAGCTCAACAAGCTTTTCTTTTGTCCCTTTTTGCGGCACGTGAATATGGACTTTGTGACCACGTCTGACACTCAGCCATTCTTCAATAATCTCCTGATCTTCGATCACTTCCGGAAGCATAAGCTCTGCCGGAATGTAGGGGGTTCCCGCGTAAAACTGTTTCACAAAGCTGGACAGAATCTCTCCCAGCATTTGATCTTCCGAAATCTTCAGATAAAAATGATCTCTCCCGATCAGGCGGCCGCCACGAATAAAAAACACCTGAACAACCGCATCCTCTGACTCAGAGGCAACTGCAAGAATATCTCTGTCCTCTCCTGCCGTATCTGTTATCTTCTGTTTCTGCGCAATCTTGCGGACACTGTAAAGAAGCTCCCGATACTCTGCCGCCTTCTCAAATTCCAGATTTTCCGCTGCCTCCTGCATCTTTTGCTCCAATTCTTTTAAAATAAGATCATAATTGCCATTTAAAAATTGGAGCACTTGCGCAATTGATTTTCGATATTCTTCTTCGGAAACATAGCCCTGACAAGGCGCATCACATTGATGGATGTGATAATTCAGACAAGGTCGTTCCTTGCCGATATCTTTCGGCAGCTTCCGATTGCAGCTTCTGATGTGATATAATTTTCGAATCAGATCTATGGTATCCTTAACTGCTCCTGCACTGGTATAAGGTCCAAAATACTTTGCTTTATCCTTCACCATCTTCCTCGCCATCATAATCCTCGGAAATGGTTCATCCATAGTTACCTTTATAAATGGATATGCTTTATCGTCCATCAACATCGTATTATATTTCGGACGATGCTCTTTAATCAGATTACATTCCAATACAAGCGCTTCTAACTCTGAATCTGTCACAATATACTCAAATCTGGCAATATGGGTCACCATCTGCTCAATTTTCACACCTTTGTTCCGACTGCTTTGAAAATATTGGCGAACCCGGTTTTTCAGACTGATCGCTTTTCCCACATAGATAATCTCATCTTTTTCATCATGCATTAAATATACTCCCGGCTTTCCCGGCAGTTTTTTTAATTCTTCCTGAATATCAAACATAATGTCTCCTAAATCAATTTTAATAGGGTAGAGGGAGATTAAATTTTCTCGCCCCTCCCATTGAACCGTACGTACGGGTCTCGTATACGGCTCTACAACTTATATTCCAACTTTCACTAAATAATAGGATAGAGGGTTGAGCAGACTATCTCCATCTTTTATCCTATTCTCAAGTAAATCTTTACTGATAATGAAATTTACTACGTTCATTCCACTTTTTCTGTACCATCCAAGTCTGGAATTAGCAACCTTAATTATTTCTTCCTGACTAAATCCATTTTTATGTTTCCAGTTCAGATAACATGGATTTCGGTAAATGGTTTTCGCTCTCTTCCACTGTTTCATGATGATTACTCGGATTTTGTGTCTCAGCCACTTCCCGAACTCTTCCATGAACAGCTTCATCGTTCCGATTCTGAAATAATTTATCCACCCTCGTACAATCTCATTTACTCTTTTAATTGTGACTGCAAGTGGTCTCGCTACAGCTTTTCCTCTTTTCAGATATTCGCTTAGTTTCTTTTTCAGCTTCTTTTTCTTTTCATTGGTCGGTCTGACTTTCCATTCCGAACCATTCTTTAGGAATGTGAATCCAAGATATTTACTTCTTGTCGGTCTTACCA
>ENA-ORSX01000213-ORSX01000213.1-human-gut-metagenome-genome-assembly--contig:-NODE-213-length-72887-cov-16.802834_pt1 | contig 72887 bp, 68 predicted proteins | sample MGYA00241904_ERZ509172 | MGnify/ENA primary metagenome ERZ509172 (study PRJEB26280, sample SAMEA2338795) | human gut metagenome | biome: human gut; feature: human-associated habitat; material: faeces... | reverse complement strand
GAACCCAAGACAATTCTATTGTCTACGGGGGTTCATTTTTAAGTTAATGACATTGTGAAGATAGTGGGTTTTATCAGTAAAATACGAGAATAAATAAAGTAAGAATAGCCCGTTGATAAGAACGAGCTATTTTTACTTTGCCAGAAAATTACTCTGTATCTCCATAGGCATATGATAAGCCTGCCCACGTTTCATCAGGCTGTAGAGCTTGAAACTCATGAGTTCCGGGCTGGCATTCAGGCTGCTACAGAACCCAAAATAGTTCAGGTCTTCGTTCTTAGACATTTTAGCCACATCTTCATCTTCGAGGAGAAGATCTGCAGCGAACAGATTGGCTTCATATTCTGTAGAATCCATCATATTGTAAAGTACATCATCTTTCATCGGAGCCATTTTCAACTGTGACCGGTGCAGGATGATGTGGCCCAGTTCGTGTGCGGCAACGATACGTTGCTCTTCTTCTGAAAGGAAACTGCTGATCATGACATAGATTGTCTGGCAACTCATGAAGCAGTAACCTTTTAATTTCTTATAATTCGATGTTTCTCCGACTATGACGTTCATACAGTCGAGAAGTTTAAAAGGGTCTCTGGTCTTAAATCGTTTGACCAGTTTTTCCACTTTTGTATAGATATAACTATTTCCCAAATAAATCACCTCAAATGATCCGTTATCTCAAAGATGCGGAGAGTTCCCCACAAGTATAATGTACTCTAAATGCTGTACCATAAAAAGGACATTTACTTTTCATTGAGATACTTTTTCGGTGTAAACTTCTTGGCACGTTTCTTGGAATCCAGATAAAGCATCTGGATTTCATCCATGAAAGCAGTTTTATCTTCATCAGATAATTCTCCACCGGCGAACATAGCGGCTGCCTGTTCCAGAATCTGCTGTGCCTGTTTGGCTCCTCTGGATCCGAACTGCTCTGTGGCTTCTGTAATAAAAGCTTCTTCCTCCGTCATGAGATAGGAAATATCACATCCCAGAGTATCAGCAAGTTTCTGGTAGAGTTCATGCTGTTTGGGGTAACGTCCTTCTTTCTCCCATCCGCCTACCGTTCTTAAGGATACACCAATTGCCTGAGCCAGTTGGGGCTGGCTCATATCCTTCGTTTTTCTTAATGTTTTTACTTTCTCACCGAATGTCATAACAATACCTCGTTTCTAAATTTATGCGCAGGCAACGAGGCAAACCTGCACATAACTGTCTCGTTGCCATCATTATAGCAAAACACAATAATATTAAAAGTACTGTACTTTTTTGAAGTACCTTCCATTTTGATGCAAAATAGAGTACGATGATAAAAAAGGGAGATAAAAAGGATGAGAAAAACAGAATCTGCGATTAGTCGCTGTAAAACAATTTCTACTATTCAAAAACTATTGAGTGGAAAATATAAGATTGAGCTACTCTGGTATAACGGAAAATGTGATGTCAGACGATTTGGACAGCTTCGTCGCCAAATCGGAGAAATTACAGAAAGTTCCCTGACGAAACAGCTCCGAGAAGAATCTTTATTTTATGTGTATCGACGCTGCAGATATCGCAGATTATTTTGCACAGGATGAAGTGGATAAGATCTATCTGAATTTTTCTGATCCATGGCCGAAAGCGCGGCATGCGAGAAGAAGACTTACCTCCCGGGAATTCTTTGAGCGGTATACCCATGTGCTGAAAAGAGGCGAATTCGTGGAATTCAAGACGGACAACCGGGATTTGTTTGATTTTTCTCTGGAAGAGCTTGGAGAAATCAGTGATTGGGAGCTTGTAGATCATACATATGATCTGCATCATGAACCGCGGATGAATGACGGAAACGTGATGACAGAATATGAGGAGAAGTTCTCCGGCATAGGGAATCCGATCCATAAACTGATTGCGAAGAGATGTGTTAAGTATTGTAGATACGTATATTATGCCGTATGGAGTGGAATGTGATCAGTATTCCATACTGGGAGAAATCCTGGAATATCGGAAAGTGGTAAATCAGATCACGGGGGTGGAACTGTATCAGGTGCGTCTGGATGTCAACGAATTAATTTTCGATGTTTATAGTTGCAACGTTTTTTGTTGCAACTATTTTTTTGCAACAAAATAGCAACACAATGTTGCAGCATTGTGTTGAAAAAAGTTATTATCACACTGTTTTTTCAAATAATGAAGTTGGCATGCTTTTTGCTTAATATAAAAATAACAAATATTTTTCATTGCTGACAGCTGATACTGGCAAACGATTAAATGTAAAGGAGTAAAGAGTATGGATTATACGAAATTACTGAAAGACAATGTTGGAAAAAAATCAAAGGTAGGAATTATCGGTGCAACTCGTGGTTATGGATATACTTTACTGGCACAAATTCCGAAAGTATCTTTAATGGAATTAAGAGTGATCTGTTCACGTCATCCGGAGGAATGTCTGGAAGTATTGAAAGAAATCGGATATGATGAAAAAAATATTGTATTCTGCAAAGATCAGGCAGCGATTGACCAAGCGTCGAAAGATGCGATTTTGATTGTAAGTGATTATCACTTGGTGATGGAGTGTGGAATTACTGCTATGGTGGAATGTACTGGAAATACAGCAGTAAGTTCTGATGCAGCATTGATTTCTCTGAAAAAAGGAATCAATGTATATATGGTTTCCAAAGAAACAGACAGTGTATGTGGAACTTTACTGAATCAAGTTGCAGAAGAAAATCATGCGGTTTACTCACTGGTAAATGGGGATCAGCCAAGAAATCTCCTGGATCTTTATTCCTGGGCAAAACTTCTTGGACTGGAAGTTGTCTGTGCAGGAAAATCCAGTGAATATGACTTTGTGTGGAATAGAGAGACTGGAAGTCTGATTTATACAGATGGAAGCAGCACACCGGAATCCCTTCCAGAAATGGCGAACTGTTGGAGATACGGTGGGAAAAATACATTGGCACAGAGAAAGAAGTTATTAGAAAAATATACAGAAGTAATTTCTGCAGATTTATGCGAAATGAATCTGGTCTCCAATGCAACAGGACTGGTTCCGTCTTCACCGTTTTTAAGTTACCCGATTGCAAAAACAAGCGAGCTTGCAGATATTTTTATTCCGGAAGAAGATGGAGGTATTCTGAAAAAAACAGGCGTTGTGGATGTTTTTTATACGCTTCGGGAAGAGGATGAGGCAAGTTTCTGCGGAGGAGAATTTATCATTGTTAAATGTGAAAATGAAAAGATGTGGGATCTTTTGAGAAGCAAAGGCCATGTAATGAGCAAAAATGGAAAATATGCATGCATTTATCTCCCATATCATTACATGGGGCTGGAGACACCAGTATCTATCATTCTTGGTGATTTCATGGGAGTTGGCGTACATCCGGAATGCCGTCAGATTTCTGTTCTTGCTGGCGTGGCACAAAAGGATCTTGTAAAAGGAACGAAACTTCAGGTTGCAGGACACCATCATTCAATTGATGGCCTGACTCCGGAACTTTTAGAGACAAGAACTGTTCAGAATGTAGCGCCGTTTTATCTTCTGAATGGTACGGAACTGTTAAAAGATGTAAAAGAGGGAGATCCGATAACATTGGATGATGTAGATCTTACCGGTCTGGAGACCTATAAACTGTATCAAAAAGGATTAGATATCTAATTTGTCAGAATGCCCCGCAGAACTCTGCACATTCAGAAAACTGCGGGGTAAAGTCGTATGAAAACGGTATATGATTCTGCAAATGATTTTACAAATTATGAGCAATACTTTACAATAAAAGAAAGGTTAGTTCGTTTGAATCAAAATATGCAGAAGGAGAAAACAATGTTCAATATTTTGCTCGTAGTACCGTATCCAAAATTAGAAGAAACTGCACGGAAGGTATATCAAAGCTATTTCCAGAAAGAAGATTTTCATGTGGATATTCGTGTAATCCGTGCAGAAGAGATGGAAAGTACATTGTTAAATCAAAAATATGACCTATTAATCGGTAGAGGAAAAAGTGCAGCTATCCTGAAAAAAATATATTCGGATAAATCTGTACTGGAGATTCCGATTACAGGCTACGATATTATGAGAAGTCTGCAGGCTGCAATCGGAAAATTTAATGCAAAGAAGATCGCAGTGATGATTTCCTCTGCATATAATCATGATGAAAAGGTATTAAGTACACGGTTCAATATTCCGGTTTCTGTCTTTGATATAGAAGAATATTCCAGCATACAGGCTGCAATTGAGGAAATGATCAGTAATGGATATGATACAGTAATTGGTGGATATTCGGTTGCGTTTGATGCTGAAAACAAAGGCTTGTCTGCAATTACTGTTGAGACAGGTGAAGAAGCGCTGATGCAGATTCTTCATGATGCTGTACGTACTATGGAAGCAATTCTGAAAGAGCGTGAAAGAAGGAAGATTTATGCAACGATCACACAGACTTCGAAAGAAGGTATCGTGTATGTGGATAATAAAGGGAGGATCGAGATTGCCAATTCAAAAATTTTACAGATGATACCGAGGGAAAAGGGATTGGTGCGCGGCGAGATTTTAAAGAATACGTATCCTGATTTCGAGAAAATGACCCGGCAGGTAATGCAGAGTCAACAGCCGATTTATAATGAACTGCAGCAGATTAAGGATACGACATATTCGGTAGATTATGTTCCCGTAATTGTCGCCTCTAAGACAGCAGGTGTTGTGATTACCTGCCAAAGCGTCAAAAAGATTCAGCAGATTGAATCCCAGATTCGAAAAAAACTTTCAGAAAAAGGACTGGTAGCAAATTATACTTTTGAAGATATTGTGCATCAAAGTGAACTGATGGATCATACGGTTGCAATTGCCCGAAAATATGCCAAAGTTTCTTCTAATATTCTGATTGTAGGAGAAACAGGAACAGGAAAAGAATTAATGGCACAAAGCATCCACAATGCAAGTGAAAGAAGAAATGGTCCTTTTGTGGCAATTAACTGTGCAGCACTCCCGGAAAATCTTCTGGAAAGTGAGTTGTTTGGTTATGTGGATGGTGCTTTTACAGGAAGCCGAAAAGGTGGTAAAGTTGGTTTTTTTGAACAGGCACATAGGGGAACATTATTTCTGGATGAGATCTCTGAAATACCAGTCAATTTTCAGGGAAAGCTGCTTCGTGTACTTCAGGAAAGACAGGTACGGCGTATTGGAGATGACAAGGTCATTGATGTGGATGCAAGAATTATTGCAGCTACGAACAGGAATCTTTATCAAATGGTTATTGATAAAGAATTTCGGCAGGATTTGCTCTACAGGCTGGATGTGTTGAAAATCTATATCCCACCGCTGTGTGAGAGAAAAGAAGATATTCTTCCGCTGTTTTATCATTTTCTGAAAGAATATAACCATCTGTTTGGAAAAGAACTTGGAATGGCCACGAAACGGGCAGGTGATTTGATTACGCAATATCGATTTGAAGGGAATATCCGTGAATTAAGGAATATTGCAGAGCGTGTTGCTGTAATGTGCGAAGAGGAAGAAATTGATGAACAGTTGATGGAAACTGCTTTGTATCCGGAAGATGTATTTGCTTCCGGTGCTGGGATATCAAAAGAGAACAGGCAGGGAAAAGGATTCATGGAAGATACTTTTGATGAGGACAGCGAGAAACAGAGAATAATCGACGCTTTACAGAGAACGGGAGGGCGAAAAGGCCTTGCGGCAGAACTGCTTGGAATAGACCGAACAACACTATGGAGAAAAATGAAGACTTATAATCTTGATTAAGAGAGAAATATATTATAAATCAGGGACTTTGTAAGTTTGCTGATATACGGAGGAAATATGGATAAAATACAAAAACACAGACTGGGATGCGTTGCGGATGATTTTACCGGAGCATCAGATGCAGCAAGCTTTCTTCAGAAAGCTGGAATGCGGACAATACTCATCAATGAAACGCCGGATGCGGTTAAAATTCCGGATGAAACAGATGCCGTTGTGATCGCACTGAAGTCTCGTACTCAGGAGAAATTGGAAGCAGTAGAGAGTGTGCTTCGTTCCATTAAATGGTTGAAAAATATCGGAGCAGACAAGTTCTATTTTAAATATTGTTCCACTTTTGATTCTACTAAAGAAGGAAATATCGGCCCTGTAGCGGATATGGTTATGGAGGAGCTGGGAATAAATTATACGATACTTTGTCCGGCACTTCCGATAAACGGACGCGTTGTCAGAAATGGACGGTTATATGTCAATGGACTTCCGCTTGATGAGAGTCCGATGAAAAACCATCCTCTGACACCGATGTGGGACAGCAGAATAAAAAATCTGATCGAGGCACAGAGCAAATATCAGGCAGTGGAGCTCTCTGGAGAACATTTCAAAGAAGACAAAGAAATTGTAAATGATTGGATTCAGGAGCAGTCTTCCGGGATGGATCATTTTTACGTGGTTCCTGATTATGAGAATGAAGATGATGCAAAGCAGATTGTCCGGTTGTTCGGAGAGCTTGAGTTTTTGACAGGGGGATCAGGGATCCTGACAGAACTGGGAAAATATATGCTCAAAGGTTCCAAAGATGCAGACAAGGATACTTGTCAGAAAATGGAAAAGAATGATCTTCCGGGCGTAGTGCTGGCAGGAAGCTGTTCCGTGGCTACATTGGGGCAGATTGCAGACTATCAGGAAAAAGGGAATATTTCTTACAGAATTAATCCTGCAGAAATCTTCCAGGGAAGACAGACAACACAGGAGATTCTGGATTTTATTCTTGCACATCCGAAAGATACTGTGTTAGTGTATTCTTCAGATAGTGCAGAAAATGTCAAGGAAGTACAGAAACTTGGCAAAGAAAAGATAGCCGGACTTCTGGAAAAAACTATCAGCGAAGTGGCAGTAAAACTGGTGTCCCTGGGATATGGACGGATCGTAGTTGCAGGGGGAGAAACTTCTGGAGCGGTTACAAAAGCACTTGGATATGATGCATTTGAGATTGGAGAATCGATCGCACCGGGTGTTCCGATTATGAAGCCGATAGGTCATACAAAGGTGAAATTAGCTTTGAAATCAGGAAATTTTGGGCAGCCTGATTTCTTTACAAGAGCGTTGAGGATGATGATGGGGGAAGAATAAATGCAGGAGTTGAATCAGAAGATACAGGATGCAATCTGGATCGCAGGACAGTTGTTTTCACGCGGAAAAGCGACGGGGTCTTCAGCAAACTTGAGTTTCTTACATAAAGGGGAGATTTATATTACCGGAAGTGGGACCTGCTTTGGTTGCCTGACACCGGACAGCTTTTCAAGAGTTAAACAAGATGGAATGATTGAGGGAATCAAACCAAGCAAGGAATTGCCTCTTCACAAAATGTATTATGAAAAATCAGACAGTATTCAGGCGGTGATCCATGTACATAGTTTTTATGCGACCATGTATACCTTCCTTCCTCATGATAATGTGAAAGACATCGTTCCGAATTATACGCCTTATCTGAAGATGAAGGTGGGGACTGTCGGGTTGGTTCCTTATGCAAAACCAGGAAGCGAGGAACTGTTCGGTTATTTCCGGGAAGCCCTTCCTTTCAGTGATGCATTTTTGCTTGCCCAGCATGGACCGGTAGTGGGAGGGGTATCCTTGATGGATGCGTTTTACGGACTGGAGGAACTGGAGGAAAGTTGCAGGATTGCCTGGACTTTGGATTCAGGCAGATAAAAGAAGCTTCTGGAAAGGAGAAGTTATTTGGAACAGGGGTATCAAATCTTACAGAAACAGAATCAGATTCTTTCTCAGAAACAGCTGCAGTCTCTGAATATCCTTGCAATGGATTATGTTGAGCTGGGAATGTTTCTGCAGTCGGAATATCTGGAAAATCCGATGTTGGAACAAACGGAAGGAGCTGAGAAAGAATATATTCAAGGTTCTCAGGGAGCAGGCACAATTCAGGAGTCTAATGAAGAGAATAAGTGGAATAAGTTTTTTAAAAATGAAACGGAAGATCTGAAAACTTACCTGAAAAATCAGTTGAAGATTGGGTTATATGACAAAGATTCTTTGAGAATTTTGGAATATATGATCCTGTGCCTGGAAGATACGGGATATTTTACGGTTCCGGTTGATGAGGTTGCCAAAACATGCGGTGTTTCAGAGGAAAAAATCCTCTGGGCATTGTCAGAGCTTCGTCAATTGGAGCCTGTTGGTGTTTTTTCGGCAAATCTGAAAGAATGTCTGCTTCGACAGTTAGAGGTTCTGGGAGCTGAGGATGAAATGTTGGAGAAAATTATTGCGGATTACCTCGAAGATGTTGCAGAAGGGAACATCAGCCGAATTTCCAGAGCACTTCATATCTCCACCGCTCAGGTCAGAAAATATATTCTTATGATTGAGACTCTTAATCCGAGGCCGGTTATGGGGTTTGGAGAACAACAGTCGGAATATATCGTACCGGACATTATTCTAAGGAAAGATGAGAAATGGGAAATCATACTCAATGATTCCTGGTATGGAAAGTATGAAATCAGTGATTATTATCAGAAAATGATGGATGAGACTAAGGACGAGGAATTGAAAGCATACTTTCTGAATAAGGCGCAAAGAGCGAGATTTATCCTGAAGAACATTGAACAGCGCAGAAAAACGCTTCTGGATCTGATGGAAAAGATCCTGGAACGGCAGAAGGATTATTTTGAAGGAACAGGAAGCCTGACACCAATGACGATGACAGAAATAGCGGAACAGATGGGAGTTCATCCCTCCACGGTTTCTCGTGCTGTGAGGGGAAAATATGTACAGTATCCCCAGAAAACCGTTTTGTTAAAATCGCTTTTTTCTCAAGGAATCTCAAAGGAGTCGGATCAGATCAATGCGACAGAGATTAAAGAAAGGTTGAGAAAACTGATCAAAGAGGAGAATAGGCAAAAACCATACAGCGATCAGAAATTGAAAGAATTGCTGGAAGAGCAGGAAATCAGTATTTCCAGACGTGCAGTGGCAAAATATCGGGAAGAAATGGGAATCAAGGGAAGCTTTGACAGAAAAATATAGAACAGTAATTAATAAAACGAAAGTCAGGACTATCGGCTTAGCCAGTGGTCCTGATTTGTTATATAGAAAGGAAAAGCAGAAAAGCCCGATTTACAGCAACAGGAAAATAAAGTTGCAAATGTTGCAACGATAATTCCCTGAATGCAACAAAAACAACGTTTTCTGTGTTTCACATCTGTTCTAAAGGAAAAAACTTCAAAACAGGAAATAAAAAAAGCTTTGAAAATCCGTTGTTTTGCGATAAAAACATTTTTTTATCCAATTTTACAAGAATTGGCACATGCATTGCTATAAATATAGACATAAGATACAAAGAAAAGCTGTGCAGCTGCGGCAAAAAAAGAAAATTCAACAGGGGAATGTTGAGCGAAAGGACGGTAAGAAAATGAAAATATGTGCAACAATGAAAAAGTTTCCAGGCGGAATGATGGTAATTCCGTTGCTGATCGGATGTCTTGTAAATACATTTATTCCACAGTGTCTTGAAATCGGGGGATTTACGACAGCACTTTTTAAAAGCGGTCAGGCAACTCTGGTCGGTCTGTTTATCTTCTGTAGTGGTGCAACTATTAACGTAAAACAAGTAGGGCAGCCTCTTTACAAGGGTGCAGTGCTTACCATTTTGAAACTTGTGATCGGTGTTATTATTGGGTATCTCCTGAATATGGCTTTTGGTCCGGCAGGTATCCTGGGACTGACACCATTTGCAGTGATCTCTGCAGTAACTAATTCCAACGGAGCAATCTACACAGCTCTTGCAAAAGAATTTGGTGATGAGACAGATATGGGAGCAATCGCAATCCTGTCTTTGAATGATGGACCATTCCTGACTATGATTGCTCTTGGTACTACAGGTCTTGCATCCATTCCGATCATGTCTATTGTTGCAGCGATTATTCCGCTGATTATCGGCATGATTTTAGGAAATCTGGATCCGGATTTCAGAGATCTTCTTTCAAAAGGTCTGAATATGATCCTGCCGGTTAATGGTTTTGTATTTGGTGCAAATATGAGCCTTTTTACGATCGTTAAAGCTGGTGTTTCTGGTATTATCCTTGGACTGATTACCGTTTTCTCTACGGGTATTCTTACTTATATTATTTACAGCGCAATCCGCAGAAAACCGGATCCGATGGGAATGGCGATTGGTACAGTAGGAGGCAATGCCGTAGCGACACCGGCATCTGTTGCAATGGCGGATCCGACTCTGGAGCCATATGTTGAGTCTGCAACAGCGCAGACAGCGGCAGCAGTTGTAATTACGGCAATCCTGACTCCGGTTCTGACAGGTTTTGTAAGCAGACGTGCCAATAAAAAGCTGGCAGAAAAAGAGGCAAAGAAAGCTGAGTCGAAGTAGTAGGCTTGTGAAATAAGAGTACGAGTTTAGAAAAAATAAAAAGGAGTACAGCAGAATGGAAAAATATATTTTAAAAGCAAAAACTGTGATAGCTGGTACGGAACTGAGTGCACTGGAAAATGCAGCTGTTCAGGTAGAAGCTGGTAAAATTACAGAAATTTATGAAAATGCGAATCAGATTCCTGAAGAGCTTCAGAACGTGATTGTAGATTTAGGAGATAAGACCTTGATTCCGGGTATGATCGACTGCCATAACCATCTGGCACTGGATACCAGACTGGAGAATCATCTGGTAAAAATGAATGACTGTGAATGTGAGCAGACGATTCGTGCAATTAAAACGATGAAGGATGATCTGGTATCCGGTGTTACCACTGCCCGCTGCCTGGGAGATAGGTTCTATGTGGATGTGACTTGTAAGAAAGCACAGCAGGAAGGGCGGATTACTGGTCCGAAGCTGGTGGTCAGCGGAATTGGTATGAGAGCTTCCCACGGACATGGTTATGTCGGTATGCCGTTTAATGGACCGGAGGAATTCAGAAGACAAGCCCGTGAAAATATTGCTCATGGAGTAGATTTCCTGAAAGTATTTATGACAAAGGTCATCAATGCTACACCGTTTATTTACCATTTCATGAGTCCTGAAGAGCTAAGAGCCGTAGTACAGGAGGCAAGAAGTGTAGGAATTACCACAGCATGCCACTGTTCTGGCGGGCAGGGACTGGATGATTGTCTGGATGCAGGAATTGATTGTCTGGAACATGTTTACTATATCACAAAAGAACAGGTAGAAAGAGTCGGAAATGCAGATAGATGGGTGGTTTACACTCCGAGCTATGCATTGAATGACACTCTTCTTTTCAAATTCTCTCCGAAGGATCGAGAAGGAAGTCTGAAGGAAAAAGAAATCATTTGTGAATGTCTTAGAGGAGCCATTGAAGGCGGCCTGAAGTTTGGTATCGGTACAGACGGTATCCATCAGGGGCTTGCGCAGGAAGCAAAATATATTTTTGAACTGGGTGCTTCCAATAAAGATGTTCTGGCGGGAATCACTGTCAACGCTGCAAAGATTTGCGGTATTCAGGAGAAGACTGGTTCTATTGCAAAAGGTCTTGCCGCAGATCTGGTTGCTCTGGATGGCAATCCACTTCAGGACATCAGTGCATTGAAGAATGTCAAAGCCGTTTATCAGGATGGCAGACAGATCGAATTATAATTGGATTACAACAAAGAAAGTATTGCCCTGCGGAGAAAATCCTGCAGGGCAATACTTTCTTTGGTTTTTCAAATTGAGCTTCTTAGTTCATTGATAAACTGCATCACACAGTTCTTCAACTGTCTTACGCTTTCCGACATTTCCCGGTCACTTTATGCTGACGGTGTTCGGTTCACTTGCAGAATCGGAGCACGAGAATATTTTGGAGCGGCAGCAGGTTTCCACCTTTTCCCACCCAAAAAGAGGGCAAGACTTTCGTCCTGCCCTCTTGGAAGTGCTTAATATTAACCAAAGTATCTCTTTAACAGACCTTCGAATGCTTTTCCGTGACGAGCTTCGTCTCTAGCCATCTCGTGTACTGTATCGTGGATAGCGTCAAGGTTAGCAGCTTTTGCACGTTTTGCAAGGTCGAATTTACCAGCTGTTGCTCCGTTCTCAGCGTCAACTCTCATCTCAAGGTTTTTCTTTGTGCTGTCAGTTACAACTTCGCCAAGTAACTCTGCAAATTTAGAAGCGTGCTCAGCTTCTTCCCAAGCAGCTTTCTCCCAGTATAAACCGATCTCCGGATATCCTTCTCTGTGAGCAACTCTAGCCATTGCAAGGTACATACCTACTTCAGAACATTCTCCTTCGAAGTTAGCTCTTAAATCAGCGATGATATCTTCGCTAACACCCTGAGCAACACCTACAACGTGCTCTGCAGCCCATTCTCTTTCACCTGTCTGCTCTTTAAATTTATCTGCGCCAACGCCACATACTGGACATTTCTCCGGTGCAGAATCTCCCTCGTGAACATAACCACATACTGTACATACAAATTTTTTCATAATTTTAATCTCCTTTTTTTAAATAATATTTATATTTATTGAACATTCTCTGCCCAATAAGATATAGTTTGAAATTAGTAATGATTACTGATATTAAGATAACATAGTTATCTGCAAATGTCAATTGTTTATTTGAAAATTCTTTTTATTTTTCAATGAAATGAATGTGTTTAACAGTGTTACTTCCTATATTATCTCATTGGAAAATTTATGCCTGAAGCTTGCGGTTCAAGCGCTCAGCCATACATTTGGGACATGTACCGCTGAATAGTGTAGTGTGTGACTCGATGGTACCGTCAAAACTTTCCCCGGCAATTTTATTTACCTTTTGGAAATAGTCTTCCCCAAGAGCCAGATCAGATACCTCACCGCATGTATTACATACAAAATGATAATGGGGGGTTGTGCATCCGTCAAAGCGATCACCGCCGTTAGGGGTAGATATTTTGACAGCTTCACCTGTATCGGCCAGAAGATTCAGATTGCGGTATACGGTTCCAAGACTGATATGCGGAAATTCTTCTCTTACGTGAAGATAAACCGTATCAGCAGTTGGATGCTCGGTGGTACTCATCAAGTATTTCTTGATAGACGCTCTTTGTCTGCTGTATTTTAGTGTAGCCATGTACATCCTCCTTTTAATAATAGTAATAATTATTAAAATCAGTATAAAACATTAATCTACACATGTCAACTTATACTCCCTGTTTGTAACAATTTGTAATAATTATATTGGTAAGAACTGGAAATAATTGTTGTATTATAAGAAAAAAATAGGAAAAATGTAAGAAAAAACAAAGCGAATCTGCCTTGACATTTGAAATCTCAATGATATAATAATCACGTAACATATGTAACAATTCTGTAATATTTACAAAAGATAAGAAAACATAAAGGAGGGAGTTTATGGGTTCTATTCTTAAAAAGGGATTGTTTCTGGTTACTTTTTCAGGTGCTGTAGCAACATTTCCTGCAACAGCACAGGCGGCTGATGCAGAGTATACATTACCAAGCGTCGGCATTGAAGAGGTACTTAAATCTTGTTATACAGCAGAAAAAGACATTCAGGTGGAAGATTATTTGGTACCAACGAAGAAGGGTGAGTATTTAGATATGGCGTTTGCCAACGTAGATTCATTTCTATATATAAGGAGTGAACCTACAAAAGAAAGTGAGTGGCTGGGCAAGTTATACCCTGACAATGCAGCGGAGATTCTGGGACCGGTAGGGTCATGGACTAAAATAAAGTCCGGAGATGTCACGGGATATGTCTGTTCGGATTATATTATTATAGGAAATAACGCCGAACAGAAAGCGCAGGAGATCGTGGAAGAAAAGCAGGAAGAGTTCGTCTATGCAGAGTCGAAAGAAGCGGAAGAAGAACGACTTGCAAAAGAGGCGGAAGAAAAAGCGAAAGAAGCAGAAGCCAAGGCAGGCACGGGACAGGCTATTGTAGACTATGCATGTCAATTTATTGGAAATCCCTATGTATGGGGAGGTACAAGTCTAACCAACGGAGCCGACTGTTCCGGTTTTGTACAATCTGTTTTTAAGAACTTCGGTATTAATCTTCCAAGGACTTCCGGAGAAATGAGATCTTCCGGAACAGCGGTAAATTATAGTGATGCGATGCCGGGAGATATTGTGTGTTACGATGGCCATGTCGGAATATATATGGGCAATGGACAAATTGTAAATGCAATTAACAGTCGAAAAGGGATTGGTATTTTGTCCGCCACTTACGATGATATTATTACAGTTCGAAGACTGCTTTAACCCCCCCCCAGTGTACAAAATAGACAAAAATGTAAAAAATTGTAGAAAATTGAAAATAACACTTATCCAAGTTATCCACACAGAAAGATGCGAAAAAGGTGGAAAAAACAGCTATTTTCAAAAATTATCCACATTATCCACATTGAAAGAACAAAAATCGGTGGATTATTTATAGCAAATAAAGGAACGAGTGTTTTGTGAACTTGTGATAAAAATAACTTTTTGTCGAAAAAAACCGGAAAATGTATTGACTTTTAAGAAATCAAAATTTACAAGGAAATTTGATTAAAATGTTTACACAATGAAAAAAAGCAGATATAATAAATAGCACCGAAGAGAAAAAAGGAGGTGTCATGATGGCACAGGTTACTAAAACAATGACAATCGGTGAGCTTATGTTTACAAATCCAGATGTTGCACCAATTCTTATGGAGATCGGAATGCACTGTCTTGGATGCCCATCCGCACAGGGCGAGACTCTTGAAGAAGCAGCAATGGTACATGGGATTGACAGTGATTTATTAGTAGAGAAGATCAATGCATATCTTGATGCAAAATAAAGCGAACTAAAAAGACTTTGGAGTTTTTCAAAACCCCAAAGTCTTTTTTCATAAATTAAAGACGTAGATTTTTTAAAACCACGTCCTTAATTTATATTTTTTAAATAGCTGCCAGTTTCTTTATTGCTTCATGAGCAATAAGGACTTCACAGTGTTCTTCGAGAAAAGCAAGTTCTGCACTTGAAGCTTTTTCCATAGTTCCGTATTCGGTCAACATATTACAGATCCGATTAAAATCATTGTCTGTATGTTCTGATTTTGTGAGGGCAAGAATAAAAATATTTTCTGCCGGATCTTTATATAAAGTATTGGAACCACTATACATCTTATTAAGCAGATGGGAGGCTAAAAGTACATTATCCATTGTTCCGAATGAAAATAAGCGAAGAGCTGCGTTATTTGACGGTTTTTCCTGCACTTTTTTTGGAGGAGCGGCATCCTTACTCTCCATTTTCTCTTTTACTTTGCCAAGAAGGTCCAGTAAAGAGTCGGCGCCTTCTAATTTGTCTAACGCTTCATATCGCTTCTCGGAAGAATCGCCCTCCTGTGATGGCGCAAATTTGGAAAATCGTGTATCCAATTCCTCCGGATCTTCAACTTTAGTAATTATCAGAACGATTGAATCCGAAGAAGCCGGAATGGCCTCGATCATCAGCGGAATATCGTCTGCTTCAAATCCGAATTCAAAGGCTGCCTGCTGCATCATATCATGGAAAAGTGACTTTGCTTTCTCGGTTCCATACGCCAGTTCGCTTAAATGGAGCTGACGCTCGGCCAGATCAGCGTGTGTAAGTGTACAACGTATCTGGTTGTCATTGATCTTCTCAATCTTCATAATCATCACTTCCTTCTAGTTTAGTATAGCATAGAACATTCCGTATGTTAAATAAAAATAATATAAATTGAAAAAGGACTTGCGTTTAAAATAACTATCGGCTATAATAACGATACTAAAAGATAGTTTATCCAGATAACTATGTTCTTAGAACAAAATCAAAATCTTTATTTCAATTATGAATCGAACAATCAGATAGTAAAACAGTCAAATGTGCTGCGTCAGGCACAGGTATCTCAAAATTAAATCAAAAATCATGTGAATTAAAAATAACGTAAATTAAAAAAATATAGGTATGATTATAATGCAGAACTATCTTTTAAGTGTATCACAGCAGTTCCTTATAAGGTCTTAAACCGGCAGGAATATGGTTGTCTGGATACAGGCATTTAAAAAGGAGGAATCCTATGGGAGACCAGAAAGAGCAGCAGATCCGCAGCCTGTTTACGGAATTGGCAGGTTACGAAAAAAGGGGAGTGGATATATTGCTGGATGGTCTGCCCGCAAGTCCCATGCAGATCGTGCAGGCTCATACGATGCGGGAAGACGTCGTTTATATGCGGGATTATGTATTAAATGATAAGGGAGATGTAGAAGAATTGTGTTTTCAAAATGTAGAAACAAAGAAAAGGCTGTAAATACCCCTCAAATGTAAGAAAATGTCGAAATAAATAATGACGTAATCCGGATGGTTTGTTATAATAAGGTCTAACAGGAGGTGTAACATGGAGGAGAGAGAAAATAAACGTCCGGCGGGAAGTCGACCGTCAGGAAGTCGACCATCAGGAAAACGCCCGACAAGAGAGCGTCCGAATGGCAGCAGACCATCAGGAAAACGTCCGTCAGGAAGTCGTCCTTCCAATTATTCTAAGGCAAAGAAAAGACGCCCGCAGTCTAAGAGAAGAAGAAAAGTGTATCTTATGGTGCGGACAACGCTTATGATCATATTATTGCTTCTGATAGTAGCAGGTGTGTTTGTGTGGAAGAGATACAGTCCTTCCAAAGAACAGGCAGATTTGAATAAGTATTATGGAATAAAACAAGAAGGCCAGCTAGCTATTACAGTGAACAACGAGGTTGTGGAGCCGAACGGAAGAATTATAGATGGCAAGGCGTATGTCCAGTATGAGACTGTAAGAGATCACATCAGCAGCAGATTCTATTGGGATGCCAAGGAAAATAAATTATTGTATACGCTTCCAAAGGATATGGTTACAGTAGAGGTTGGAAGTAAAGACTATCAAGTATCTAAGGATAAGAAGAGCGAAGATTATGTCATTCTGAAAACGGAGGGAAGTACGGCATACATTGCATTAGATTTTATTAAGCAGTATGCAGGAATAGAATACGAAGTATATGATAATCCAAGTCGTGTCATGATCGTGAGTGAATGGGGAGAAACAACCGTTGCAACCGTGAAAAAAGACACGCAGGTCCGCTATCGAGGTGGTGTAAAGAGCCCGATATTGACAGAGCTTAAGAAGAAAGATGAAGTCACAGTTCTTGAAAATGAAGATAATTGGAAAAAAGTAAGAACGAAAGACGGATTCATTGGTTATGTGAAGAAATCCGCGCTCAAGAAAGAAGAAAAGAAAGTGGTCGATACGGATTTTGAGGAGCCGGACTTTACTGGTATCAAGAAAGATTATACCATCAATATGGTATGGCATAATGTGACAAACAGTACGGCAAACAGTACCGTGTTGGAGAAAATTGCGGCAACGAAAGGACTGACAACGATTGCGCCGACATGGTATCACGTGAAAGATACGGAAGGAAATCTGGAATCCATATCTTCAGCAGAGTATGTAAATTATGCGCATCAGTCCAATATTGAGGTGTGGGCAACGATCCGAGACTTTGACGGAGGAATCAGTTCTAACGAGGAGTCACTGGCGCTGTTAAGTTCCACATCGAGCAGAGAGAACTTAATTAATCAGTTGATTGCAGAAGCATTGCAGACAGAAATTGACGGAATCAATGTTGATTTTGAAAAGATTTCACAGGAATGCGGAGAACACTATATTCAGTTCATACGTGAATTGTCTGTAAGATGCAGACAGAATGGATTGGTTCTCTCGGTAGACAATTATGTTCCAAAGGGATATAACATGCAGTATAACCGAAAAGAGCAAGGTGTAATGGCAGATTACGTAGTGATCATGGGGTATGACGAGCATTTCGGAGGTTCACCGGAAGCAGGTTCTGTATCTTCTTATAATTTTGTGAAAGAAGGAATTGAAGAGACCTTGAAAGAAGTGCCGGCAGAGAAAGTAATCAGTGGAATACCATTCTTTACACGTCTGTGGGAAGAAACGCCGAAGACGGAAGAGGAATTGGCGAAAGATGCCGGAACGGAGGCGGCTGAGTATACCATGAAAGTGTCCAGTGATGCACTTGGCATGTCAAGCGCAGAAGCAAAAGTGTCAGAGGCCGGTGCAGAGCTTACATGGGACGAGGAGACAAAGCAGAATTTTGCCACTTGGGAATCCGGAGGAGCTACGTATAAAATCTGGCTTGAAAATGAGAAGTCATTAGAACCGAAGCTAAAGCTTATGAAAGAGCATAAACTGGCAGGAACCGCAGCCTGGGCGCTTGGTCAGGAGAAAGCGGAGATCTGGGATCTGATACTGAAGTATGTAAATTAAAAAGTGAATATAAAAATGAAAAAATTGGCATATCGCAGAGATGTGCCATTTTTTTGCGATTATTCATGGGAGGATCCTTCCGATAACTTGCTTAAGTGGAATGTTTGTGTTAATGTTAAGAATAAAGTTAAATTCTGTTGAAGAATCAGTAAAGGAGAAGGAAGAGGATGAAAGCCATGAGGAACGAGGTGAAGAGGGCATTAGAGTTATCTGTGGTCATTGCTTTTTTTATCTATGTGTGGAATGTGGTCGGCGTATCAGAGATACCGGAATCTTCTTTCAATCGTTACGGGGAGGGTTGGACCTTCTCTTATAATGGGCAGGAGAAAGTGATTGATATTCCTGTCAGACAGAAGGTAGACGCGGGAGATACATATGAGATTTCTCATGTAGTGTCGTGGGAACTTCCATCTGATGTAAGGCTTTTATATCGAAGTCTTCAACAGGAAGTGGAAATATATGTGGATGAAACCTTAATTTATAAATATCCTTCTGAGGATTATATTGCGGGCTTGACGCCCAACCACTGGAATATGGTGGAACTCCCGGAGGATGTGGAAGGGAAGCTCCTTACTATCCGGCTGAATTCCGAATACGAACAGTTTTCCGGAAAGATCGGAGAATTGTACCTAGGCGAATATGCAGTGCTGTTCTCTCATGTACGTGCAAAGTATTTTCTTGCACTGTTGGTCGGTCTGGTAGTCGGAGTGATTGGATGCGTGATATTTCTTACCAGTGCATTTATATATCAGAAAAAAGTACACCATGCAGAAATGGCATTAGGAGTATTGTTCATACTTACTTCGCTCTGGATGTGTGGGGAGGCAAAGGTGCCATTTGCGAAGATATCACCGCTTTCACAGTACTTCTTAGTGTTCTTTTCGCTTCTGCTCCTTCCGGCAGCATTCTATCTATATGTCTATTTTAGGATGCAAGAGAGAAATAAAAAAATATCTTTGAAAATATTTTGGTTAAATTTGGCTGTGTTTGCCGGAAGCCTGATCTTACAGCTTACAGGTATAAGAGATTATCCGGCAATGCTTCCGGTCATTCACGGAACGGTTGCGGTTGTATCGCTGTGTGGAATTATAGTGATGGGCAGAGAGTTATATCAGAAGAGCGGAATCTTTAAGAAGCAGGAGTACGCACTTGTGATTTTGTTCTTGTTATCGATGGGAGTAGAAATGATCCGGTTTTATCTGGATAGAAATCAGCTTCTTGGAATATACATACGACTGACACTGTTGTTCTATGCGGTCAGTGTATTGCTTGGCAGCGGCGTGAAGCTGTATCGTGCTGAAAAAGAGAACCGGAAGCTGTCTCAGATGCTCCAGGAGAGTAAGACAGCGTTAATGATCAGCCAGATCCAGCCCCATTTTATCTATAATACGCTGAATTCGATACGAACCCTAATTAGGATTGAACCGGATCAGGCATACGATATGGTCTATGATTTTGCAAAATACCTCCGGGCACATATTGACTCATTAAGCAATGAAAGAGAGGTTATATTTTTCAGAGAACTGGAGCATATAGAATCTTATATCAATATAGAAAAAGTCCGCTTCGGAGAGAGATTGAGAGTAGAATTCGATATTCAGACGACCAGCTTCTATCTTCCGTCGCTGTCGATCCAGCCATTGGTGGAAAATGCAATCAAGCATGGAATCTGTAAAAGACCGGAAGGTGGGACTGTGTGGATCAGAAGCTATGAAGATAAGGAACAGGAAGGAGGATATGTGGTAGAAGTAGAGGATGACGGAGTTGGCTTCGACGTAGAGCAATGGGAAAATGTCAGGGGCGTAAGGAGGTCTGTGGGGATTAATAATATCCGCTTCCGTGTAGAGTCTATATCAAATGCACGATTATTCATAGAGAGCGAAATAAATAAAGGGACAAAAGCAACAATAAAATTTCCTGACAGGGGGGGGGTGGAGCATAGACAATGAAAACAATAATTGTAGATGATGAAGAATTAGCGATCAGACAATTTGAAATGGAATGTAAGAAGCTTCCGTGGGTGAATATAGTAGGAAGATTCCATCACGCGCAGGAGGCGCTGGAGTATGTGGAGAAGGAGAAGATCGAAGCTGCCTTCCTGGATATCGAGCTTCCGGGAATGAACGGTATTCTGCTGGGAAGAAAACTCAGGGAACTCCATCCTAAGCTTGTTGTGATCTTCCTTACAGGATATGATACCTACACGATGGACGCGCTTCATATGAAGGCGGACTACTATCTTATGAAACCATACAGCAGCGAGGACTTCCGTGAAGTAATGCAAAATGCAAGACTGCTCACGAGGAGACAGAAGAAACGTGTCTTCATCCGGACGTTCGGAAGGTTCGACCTTATGATCGACGATCGGGTAGTAGATCTTGCCAATTCCAAGGCGAAAGAACTTCTCGCACTGTGCGTTGACCATAAGGGCGGACAGGTATCCATTGAAGAAGCAGTAGATAAATTGTGGGAAGACAGACCTTATGATGAACGAGTGAAAAACCTGTACCGCAAGGCAACAATGAGCTTGAGGAAGATCTTCCAGGAATACGAACTGGAAGAGATCTTCGTAAGTAAAAGAGGAAGCTGCTACATTAATTCGGAATTGATCGATTGTGATTATTTTGAAGCGTTGGAGAATAAGAAGGAGAATCTCGATTACAGAGACCGGATCGTCGGCGCTTATATGCCGGAATATTCATGGGCGGAAGAAACAAATGCACAGTTATTAATGTAAGGGATGCAAATTATATAAGGTATGTAAGACATGTAAGGCGTGCAATACAAATTATCCACATAGCAGGGGATGAGTGTGGATAACTTGTGTGGAAAAGTAGAAAAAATATAAAAAAATATCAAAAATACACCTGTTTAGTAACGGTTCAGTAACATTACGTTTTGTATACTGCTGTAAAGATAGGTGTATTTTGCTTTTTTTTAGGAATTATAAAAAGGGGGAAAGAAACTATTACAGAAGAAAATACGAAAATGCACTATCAAATTGACATAGATAATGGGTCACAGTGAATCAGGACCCAAATAAAAGAGAAGGGGAATTTATATGAGAAAAACGAAGAAACAAAGATTTCGTGCTTCGATACTGGCATTCCTGCTGATCGCCTCGATGGTACTTGGTATGGTGCCGGGCAGCGCAGGACAGGTATACGCAAAAGAAAGCACAAGCCAGACTTCGTCGGAAGAAGAACCGGGCTTTATCGATAAAGCAGTCGGTTTCTTCAAGGATACGGGCGAGAAGATCGCCTCCTTTTTCGGCGCAGAGGATGAAGCATCGCCTGCGGCGGCGTATGATACGAAGAAGGAAGCTGACCCGGATACGCTTCAGACGTGGAAGCCTCTGGCGAAAGATACGACAGAGAATATCGGCCGTATCTGGACGGATAAGACAGTTTCAACAAAAGATATGGAATTTGAAGGAACCAGTCATAAAGGAGAGATTGGAGACTCTCAGTTCCTGGTTGCACTGTCCGCACTTTCCTCCACGTCCAATACCGTAACAACCTCATCGAAGCCACTGGATATCGTGTTGGTACTGGACGTATCGGGATCCATGAGTGCTCCGCTGCAGTACAATTATACAGCTACGTATAATGTCAGCAAGTATGAACAGACTTCCTATTATGCGCAGAACGAGGATGGGACATATACGGAAATACGGAAATCAAGAAAGTGACATACCCGTTTGTCGGATTTGGACACTGGGAGTTCAACGGTAAGGAAGTCGAGCCGAAGGAAAGTGCAAGTGACAATACTGCCGGTCGTATTCAGTTCTATACAAGAGCAGCAGCGGGAAGTAAAATGAACGCGCTGAAAACGGCAGCAAATAATTTTGTGACGGAGACAGCAAAGAAAAATGACAGCATTTCCGATCCGAATAAACAGCACGAGATATCTGTCGTAAAGTTTGCCGGTACTTCATCAACAAGTTATGGTAATGATACATATAGAGACGATGAGTATACGTATAATTATTCTCAGAGGTTGAAGCCGTTGACGGCATATAACAGCCAGACGATTTCATCATTGACGGATATGATCGATAGTATTAAAGAAGGGGGAGCGACTTCTGCGGACTATGGTATGCAGCTGGCGCAGAGCGAATTAGATGAGAACGGTCGGCAAGATGCGCAGAAAGTGATTATCTTCTTCACAGATGGAGAACCAAACCATTCAAGTGGATTTAACAGAGACGTGGCCAATAATGCCATATCCGCATCAAAGGCATTAAAAGACAAGAAGGCGATCGTATATTCCATTGGTGTATTTGCGGATGCCAATCCGGATAATACTTCTACAAGTCAGTCCAATCAGTTTAATGCATATATGCATGGTATTTCCAGTAACTATCCAGCAGCAACTGCATGGAATACCTTAGGAACTGAGGCGGAGGAGCTGAAGTATTACAAGGCTGCAAGCGATGCAGACCAGTTGAATCAGATCTTTGAAGATATTTTGCAGGATGTAAATACCGGTTCCGGTTTCCCTACCGAGATCACGCAGGGGGATGAACCGAACGAAGGCGGATACGTAACGTTTGACGATCAGCTTGGCGCGTATATGCAGGTGGATGCATTTAAGAGCATCCTCTTTGCGAATAAAAAGTTCGATCTGGATCCGGATACGGGAGTGGAGACAGTAGGAAATGTAACCACATACACCTTTGAAGGGGAGGGAGGAAATGACCTTTATCCAAAAGGAAATCTTCACGACATTATTATCACCGTAACAAAGTCAGATAATCTGGCAGTGGGAGATCAGGTGAAAGTAAAGATTCCGGCATCCATGATTCCGCTTCGTCATTTTTCCGTAGATACGAACGCGAACGGGGAGACAACCATGAAGGTGAAAGAAACATGGCCGATCCGTCTCCTGTACGGTGCAAGTATGAAACCGGGTGTTGCAGAGACGCTGCAGGATGGACTGGATGACAGTCCAGTTGATCAGGCGCTGGAAACATACTTGGAAGCAAACCAGACAAATATAGATGGCAAGGCGGCAGCGTTCTTCTATTCGAACCTTTATACCGGAAAGTCCTGGGCAGGACATGACGGAAAGACACTTGGTGATACCATTGCATCCTTTGATCCGGCAAAAGGAAATACATTCTATTACTTTACAGAGGATACTCCGATCTATACAGATGAAGGCTTTACACAACCAGTTGAGGGACAGCCTGTATCAGGAGATACCTATTATTATAAGAAGGTATTCTGGTCATTAGAGGAAGGACAGCCTGCAGAAAAAACAGTGGCATCTCCATTTGCAAGTGATAACTTTGAACAGGCATCTGCCAACTGGGGTGTGAATGAACAGGGTGAAGTCTATATCAAAGCAGGTTCTGCCAAGCTGACAGGAGTGGATTCTCTGACGTTAAGTAAGGAACGGAATACAACGAACACGGCAACCGAGGTTATCAACCCGCAGTGGAATGTGAATAACCCTAATACATTAAGCGTATATCTTGGAAATAACGGAAGAGTCGCAATGGAAGTTCCGGGAGAATTGGAGATTACCAAGAAAGCAACCGTTGCGGCAGATAAAAACTTAAACGAAAAAGAGATTGTGAAGGATAAGAAATTCACATTCAACATCAGTATTCCTAAGATGGCAGATAAAACCGTCAAAGCAGAGAAACGAAACCTCCAGGGAGATATTCAGGGAGACGCATTTGATTTAAGATTTGACGGACAGGGAAAAGCAGAGGCAGCCTTAAAAGATAATGAAACATTGTATATTCATGGATTGGATGCAGGCGTGACATATACCGTGACAGAAGATGCCGATTCCATGGCGCAAGGTTTTGCACTGACTTCCGTTGATGGAGAAAAGAAAACAAAAGCAACAGGAACCATTGAAGCAGGAGTGCCAAAGAGTCATACCTTTACAAATACATATGATGTAACAGAGACTGCAGTAGAAGCGTTTGCTCCATTTGAAAAGGTATTTGACCGCTGGGATCTGGCGAATAGCTTTAAGATGATGTTAACGCCGGACAATGCGACCTATCCAATGCCGGAAGGAACGCAGGATGGACAGAAGATTGTTGAAGCGACAAAAGAGAAACCAGCAGGTAACTTTGGAAAGATTACGTTTACCACACCTGGAACTTATGGTTATACCATAGTGGAAAACGTGGAAGAGGCAGATAAAGTCCTTGGTGTTGATTATTCTATGGCATCCTATGATGTTCAAGTGGTGGTGGAAGATAACGGAGACGGTACTCTGAAGGTTGCGTCCGTAGCAATCAAACAAATGGGTAAGGACGACGGAACTCCGATTCCGGAAGAAGACCAATCAACGGTAGAGAAAGCTGTATTTACCAATACCTATAGCGCTGAAAGTTCTTCTCTTGCAGCAATTGTAAGTAAGGAGTACACAGATACAGCGGGTGGAAGTCTTAAGAATGGACAGTTCCAGTTTAAGATGACTCCAAGAACGGATATGGATGAAATAAACAATCCAGACACTCCGAATAACCGTCCGACACTTCCAGATGGGGTAACACCGGATCCGTCTGACAGAAGTATTACGGTAGGCAATACCGGTCCTTTGGCGAACTTTGGTATGGCAACCTATGGTCAGGGCTGTGTTGGAAATACTTACGCATATGAGCTGACAGAGGTGGTTCCGGATCCAGCACAGAACGGAATGACTTACGACTCGAGTCGGTATTTGGTTAAGATGGCGGTTTCCAGTCAAGAGGGAGCAGATGGAGGAGCTGCTGTAGTTGTAACTCCAACCTATTATAAGATTGAGGAAGCAGATGGACAGGAGCAGTTGGTACCAATTGAGGAAAGCATCCCTGTGTTCCATAATGTTTACGACCCAGAAGATCTTGTTATCCCAAGTGAAGGAAACGAAGCAATCCATGGAAGCAAGACATTAGAAGGAAGAAACTCTCTGTATGGAGAATCATTTACATTTACTTTGACAGCAGCCAATGAAGCGGCATGGACAGCGCTTGCGAATGACTGGATCGTATTTGAAGGCGATGCGAACAAGACAGATATGACCGCTGAGGTAACCGGAATCGAGAAGGGAAATCCAGCAGGATTTGACTTTGGTGAAGTGAAGATCACACGCCCAGGAAGTTATCAGTTCAATGTAATTGAGAATGCGCCTGCGAATGGAAACGGTATGGTATACGACCGTCATACGGCGCTGGTAACAATTACAGTAAAAGATAATAATGGTAAGCTGGAAGGTACAGTAGTCTATAACAATGGACAGGGTGCACCTACAACGGAGGCAGCATTTACAAATACTTACACAGCAAGTACGATTTATGGAGACGGTGCGGCTTTGAATCTGTCTAAGACATTGAACGGACGGAATCAAGCATTAGGAGAGTTTAAGTTCCAGATCAAAGGTCAGGATGAAGCCGCAGAGAAGAAGCTGGCGAATACAGATCGAGAGTTCGCGACAGTTGCGCAGGCAAATGATGGAGTTGCATCCATAATCTTCGATAAGATGTCCGGCGTAAGATTTACCGAAGCCGATGCAGGTATGACTTTCTCTTATGTAGTGAAGGAGGTTCTGCCAAAAGACGATGACGCTGAAGCGGAAGGCATTCAGAGCAAAGGCGTTACCTATACGCAGACACAGTACCGCGTAGACATTCAGGTGAATGACAATGGCGATGGAACGATGAGCACGGTAACAACCGTATCCAGAACACATGATGATACAGGAGCGCCATTGACGCAGGAAGAAGTGCTTGGCACTTATAACAGCAAGGATGGTAAAGACACTATTAATAACATTTCATTCGTAAATAACTATGCTGCAAAATCAATTACAGTAGATACGGATGCCAATGAAAATGTGAAGCTGACAAAACAGCTTACAGGACGCAATTGGACAGGTACGGATGCATTTAACTTTACATTAGCGGCAAAAAGTCCGGATAGTGCACCTTTGCCGATGAAGGATGGAATGCAGACGACAACATCAGTTGTAACACAGCCAGAGGGAACGACGGAAGACACCGTTGTCGGATTTGGTTTTGGAACGATTACGTTCGATCAGCCGGGTACCTATTATTATGAAGTGACGGAAGAAAATGCAGGTCAGACTCTGAACGGAATCACATATGACAAAACTCCTGCCAGCATTCTGATCACAGTACAAGATCCGGGCGATGGTCAGCTGACAGCAGAGGTTACATCTTACAATGCTGACTTTGTGAATACTTATACGGCAAGCCTTGCACATAATGCGGCAGGTGGTATTGTAACGACGAAGACCTTACATGGTCATGATATGGCAAACCGCCAGTTCACATTCCAGGTAGAAGCGCTGGATGGAACAGGTACAACAGCAGAGGAAAATGCAAAACGTATCGGTATCAAAGACGGTACAACCGGAACATACAGAAATGATGGACCGGCGATAGATGGCGAGACGCTTACCATGAAGACAGACGATGGTAACGATATTGAATTTACTACAAAGGATATCGGCAAGACCTTCAAGTATAAGTTCTCTGAGGTGAAGGGTAGTCAAGCTGGTTACACATATGACGATGCAGTTTATACCGTAGAGTTGTGGGTAACCGATGATGGAGACGGAACACTGACTCTTCATACGAAGGTGAGAGATAAGGACGGTAAGGAAACTATAACTGAGAGTAATGAAACTCAAGAAGGAAAGAAAGAGACTGTTCTCGACTTCACCAACAGCTACGCGGCAGACGGTACCCTTAACGGAGCAGCTAATCTTGCAGGAACCAAGAAGATGGATGGTCCGTGGGAAGCAACCGGTAAAGATTTATCCGGCTTCCAGTTCACTATCACAGGCGGAGACGAGGCAACGAATACAGCGATTAAAGCAGGCACAGTTGTATTACCGCGGAATGCGACGGTAACTTCTAATGCAGCTGGAAACTTCAACTTTGATGATATTACCTTTAATAAGAAGGGAACGTACACATTCACAGTAAGTGAAGTTGTACCGGAGGCAGACAAGATTCCGGGAGTTGCGTATGATGCAGAGCCGGTTACCATTACCGTTAATGTTACGGATAATGATAACGGAACATTGACAGCAGAGCTGGCAGAGGGTTCACCAAAATTAACATTTACGAATACTTATGCAACAACGCAGGATGCAACATTTACCCCATCCGTAGTGAAGAAGGTAGAGGGGCTTGATGCCCAAGAGAACTTTACATTCAAGTTAAGCGCAGCCGATGAGGCAACGAAGCAGGCAATCGCCAATGATACGATTACCGGAATCGGAACGAGGGCAGATAAGTACAGTTCAGAGAAGACGACAACTGGTGTTATTACAAAAGATAATCAGCAGACAGTAAACTTTGATGAATTAACATTTAAGAAAGCCGGAACTTATGAGTTTACTGTTACGGAGACAAATGAGAATGCACCGCTAGGATGGACATATGACAGTCATACTTATAAGATTACTATTAACGTAACAGATGTGGCTTCTGTATTGAAAGCGCAGATGGAAATAACAGATCCTAATACCAATTCACAAATCTTCACCAACAGCTTTGCAGCGACTACAACTTACGGTGAAGAAGGCGGATTGAATGTTACAAAGACATTGAACGGACGTACACTTGCAGCGGACATGTTCGAGTTCACAATTACCGGTGTAGCAATTGATACGGTAACAGCAGAGGAAGCAAATGCAAAACTTGCGGAGACTGACAAGAACTTCAAGAACACTGCTCCGGGTGAAGACGGCGTAGCAGTGATGAGCAAACTTGGCGCTGTGCAGTTTGATGAGACAGATATCGGAAAGACGTATCAGTACGCAGTACAGGAGATTGCAGGAACAGACACGAAGTATACATATGATAATGTATCAGCAACCGTTGCTATCCAGGTACTGGAAAATAACGGAGAACTGTATACAGTAACAACTGTAACGAAGGGCGAAGATGTTCAGAAATATAGTTCTATTAACGAAAGCAAAACAGCAGTAGTACCGTTTGTAAACAGCTATACACCGGATATCGTAACGGTTGAGCCAGGAGCATTTGCCGGAAATGTAACGAAAGTCCTGAAAGGAAATCGCGGCACAGCATTAGCGGCAGGTGAATTCAACTTCCAGATGACGATTACACCGGCAGATGAAACAAGCAGCATGGATCATGTTGTACTTCCGGAAGGAGCAGTTGAAGGTACAGTTACAGCAGCAAACGCAGCAAATGGTCTTGTAAGCTTTGGCAATATTCAGTTCAAAGCAGCAGGAAATTACCATGTAGCGATCAGCGAAGTGATTCCTGAACCTGCTGATCCGAATATGACTTACGACAAGCATACCTTCAGCTATGACATCGCAGTAACATATGATGCGGGCAATGGAGAACTGTCAGCAGCTGTTGTAGAAGGAAGTATAAAAGGAAGCGAGACATTTACTAATATTTATGAAGCAGATGATGCGAAGGACGTTGCAAACACGAAAGAGCCGACGACATCCGTAAATGGCAAGATTGTCGGTGTCGGTGATCAGCTGACTTACACCATCGACTGGGTAAATAATGCAGTAGATGAAACAGGCGCTCCGGCGAAAGCGGAAGTGACCATCACAGATGTGGTACCGGAAGGTACGAAATATGTAAGTGCAGGCAATGAAGGCGCTTACGACGAAGGTACGAATACCATTACATGGACGCTTGGCGAACAGGAAGCAGGAGCTTCCGGAACCGTAAGCTTCGTGGTAGAAGTACTTGATAATGCAGGTGGAACAGACGTAACAAACAAGGCAGAGATTACCGTTGGCGACAACAATCCGGAGCAGACGAATGAAGTTACCACGTATGTTCCGGGCAAAGGCTCTGTAGTAGAAGACGGTGGAGAATTACAGGTTGGTTCTGTACTGACTTATACAATTAGCTACAAGAATCCGGAGTCGGCAGAGGCTACTGTAACAATTACAGATAAGATTCCGGAAGGTCTGGATTATGTAGAAGGCAGCGCAGGTAATAATGCATCTTATGATGCAAAAACGAGAATTCTGACTTGGACATTGGAAAATGTTCCGGCAGGAGAGAAAGGCACAGTAAGCTTCAAAGCAAGCGTGAATGAAAGCGCAGTAGAGAAGGTTGAGAACAAAGCGACAATCCAGATCGGCGAGAACAATCCGAAGTATGAGACCAATACAGACAGTAAGCCGGTTCCGAAGTCAGGAGCGCTTGCAATCAGCAAGACAATTGCATTGACAGAAGGACAGGGTACAGAGATTGATACTGAGAAGACATTTGAGTTTACCGTTGCTCTTACAGATTCAAAGGATAAAGCGTTGACCAAAGCATATACTTACACCATCACAAATGAAGATGGAAAAGTTAGTGATGGAAAGGTAGCTCATAATGGAAAGATTTCACTGAAACATGGTGAGACAGCAACGATTACCGGACTTCCGGCAGGAACGAAGTTTACGGTAACAGAGATAGCGGCAGCAGGTTATACTCCTTCTCCGGAAGGTGGAGTAATCAACGGTTCTGTTACAGCAGAAAAGAAAGCAAAGGCAGACTTCACAAACACATACAGTGTGACAGGAAATCTGAACGGAACAGACAGTCTGAAAGTAACAAAGAACCTTACCGGACGTGAAGGCAATCAGTGGCTGGAAAGTGATGCATTCACATTTACGCTGACAGCAGCAGATGATGAGGCAACAAAGGCTGCAATCAAAGCAGGTCTTATTACATTGCCGGATCCAGCAAAGATTACGATTAACAGTAATACGGAAGGTAAACAGGCTGCATTCGGAAATATTACATTTAACATTGCAGGAACATTTAAGTTTAATGTAACCGAGCAGAAAGGCGGTATTGCAGGAGTAACAGACGATGCAAAACCGGTAAGAGAGATTGTTGTAAATGTAGTGGATAATAAAGACGGTACATTGAAAGCAACAATAGCAAAGGAAAGCGACAATCTGACCTTTACCAATACTTACGGCGCAGGAAGTGGCAAAGAGGATATCGCGGCAAAGATTCCGGCAACGAAAAAACTGACCGGACGTGATATGAATGCTGATGAGTTCGCATTCGAGGTTGTAACAAGAGCGGTAGAAGGCGCAGAAGAATTTACAGAAACAGTTGTTGCAACAGGAACAAATTTAGCAGGAGCAGACGGTGAGGCTGCGCGGGTTACATTTGCAGGAAGCGACGCAAATGGAGCAAAGGCTCTGAACTATACAACAAAGTCTCTTAATAAGGCAGTTGAAGCAGGATATGCTGTAAAAGAAGGCAATGTATGGACGGTCAACTACACTGCAAGAGAGAAGACAGATAGATTGCCGGAGGGTGTAATACCTGTGGCAGAGAAGACAGAGTTTAATTTCACGATTGTAGTAACAGATAAGACAGACGGAACGCTGACAGCAGAAGTACAGACACCGGAAGGCGGTATTGCATTTGAGAACACTTATGCAACAGGCGGTACAGATGTAAATACTGACCCGACAGAGGCGACAGCTTACTTCAATAAGAAACTGACCGGACGTGACTGGTTAAGTACGGATGCATTTACATTTACCATCACACCGAAGGATGGCGCACCGGCACCGGAGGACGCGGCAGCAGATGGTACAAAGACGGTAACTGTAACATCTGATAGTGCAAAAGCAGACGCACTTGTACCATTTGGATTTGGTACGATTCGGTTTACAGATGCCCATATGGAAGGGGCAACACCGAACGATGACGGTACAGTGTCTAAGACATTTACATATGATGTCACAGAAGTTATACCGGAAGATGGAGCAAAAATTCCGGGAATTACGTATGATGGTCATACAGCAACACTGGCAATTACAGTAACAGATAATCTGCAGGGTGAGCTGAGTGCAACAGCAGTTATAACAACAGAAAATGGTACATTTACCAATAACTACAGATCAAATCTGAATTACAATGCAGTCGGCGGTTTGCGGATTTCGAAAGTCTTGAACGGAAGAGATATGCAGAAAGATCAGTTTACCTTTAGGCTGACACCGAAAGCAACAGAGGGAAGCACAACGGCAAAAGAAGCGGCACAGAAGCTTGGATTTGACGAAGTCAAAGCATATGAATTCAAGAATGAAGCAGCTGCAATGGGTAAGGCAACCTATATGAACGTCCTGAGTGGAAAAGAGGTTGTATTTACACAGGCAGATGCAGGTAAGACTTATACATATGAGATCGTCGAAGTGAAAGGTCAGAATGAAGCATATACGTATGATGAAGCGGTGAATATTGTAACAATCACAGTTGTTGATAACAACAATGGAACATTGACCGTGACAACAACCGTCAAAAAGAATGGGGAAGTTGTTGATACTAAGGTGGTCAGTACAGGAGATGCAGAAGCAGCACCTGCAACGGCACCATTTGTGAATGTGTATAATGACGTACTAGAAAGTCTGGGAGGAGAAGGCAGTGTTGCAATCAACGCAACAAAGAGTCTGACAAACAGACCAATGGCAGATAGAGAATTTACGTTCCATGTAACAGACAAGAATGAAGCACAGGTTGCAACAGGAAACAATGACGCTAGTGGAAAGATCACATTTACTCCGATTGAGTACACAACAGATAAGCTGAACGAAGATGCAGAAACAGGTACAGCAAGAAAGAGATACGATGTAGAAAAAGATGCTTATACCTATACATATCAGTATAAGGTAGAAGAAGATCTGAGCAATGTAGACGAAGGTGTTACCGGAATTGTAACAGCATTTAGTATTCAAGTAGTTGTAACAGATGACGGTAACGGAAATCTGACGATTGCAGTAGTATATCCGGACGGAAAAGATACACTTCCATTTGAAAATGCATACGGTACAAGTGCAGAAGCGGCAATCCATGTGAATGGTCAGAAAGTACTGAATGTAGAATCTGGAAATAACGCACCGGATATTACAGGTAAATATATATTTACACTGAGTGGTTCCGATGGAGCTCCGATGCCGGAGAAGGCAACTGCGAATAATGATGCGGCAGGAAATGTGGACTTCGGCAAGATTAAATACACAATGCAGAATGTATTTGGTGATACAGGAGTGACAGCAGAAGCAGAGGGAACAGAAGAAGCTCTTACAGAAGTAATGCCGGTAAGCGATACACGTACCAAGACCTTTACTTATACAGTGACAGAGTCTGGAACAGTGGAAGGTGTTACCAATGATGCGGAATCTGTGAAGACATTCAACGTTACAGTTACAGATAACGGAGATGGAACGATTAAAGTTGACAAGGATTATACCGGATTTGAATTTGGATTTACAAATACTTACCATGTAGAGCCGGTTGACTTTGATATAAACGATGCGGAAGCTGGTATTACTGTGAAGAAGGAATTGACAGGACGTGCTATGAACGCAGGTGAGTTTGTATTTGAACTGATCAGCGACAAGGATAAATCTGTCAGAGAAGCAGTCAACGATACAGATGGTAATGTGAAGTTTGAAACAATGAACTTTACAGCGCCGGGTGAATATATTTACACACTTCGTGAAAGAAATACAAAACTGGGAGGAGTTGACTATGATACAACGGAATATCAGGTTGTTGTAACAGTTACAGATAATGGCGACGGCACAATGAGTGCAGAAGCAAAACTGGCAGACGAAGGAAAAGACGTTGTATTTAAGAACCAGTATGAAGCGGCACCGACAAGCGTTATGTTCGGCGCATCTAAGATTTATAAGGGTGCAGATCTGAAAGACGGTCAGTTTACATTTGTTGTAAAAGATGCTGATGGAAACGTAGTATCAGAAGCAAAGAACAACAAAGACGGTATGGTAACATTTGATACAATTGAATTCAACGAAGAAGGAACTTATACGTTCACAATCTCTGAGAAGAATGACAAGCAGAAGAATGTAACTTACGACAAAGCAGTATACGAGGTAACAGTAACAGTTACAGATAATGGTGAGGGAAGCCTGATTGCAGAAGTTGCATATGCAGACGGTAAGGCTCCTGTATTTACCAATAAGTATACAAAGCCGGCAAAACCGGCGAAGCCGGAAGAGCCAAAAGGACCGACAGCTGTTAAGACAGGTGATGAGACGCCGGTAATACCATTTATCATATTGATGGTGGCAACACTGGCAATTATAGTAACAATTACATTCATTTTCTTCAGAAGAAAACGTAGATAGTTAATCAGGAGCGGGTTTTTATAACCCGCTCCTGATTTATTAATTCTTACTTAAGTTTCAAACTGCTCATAGCTTTTTATTAAAGTTCGTGATACAATTTTCTTGTAGAATTCCTCTGTGGAAATGGAGGAAATATGAGCAGACAAAAGAGGTTACAAGACTTAACGATCAAAGATAATTTTATGTTTGGTGCAGTCATGAGTATCGAGGAGAACTGCATTGCTTTTCTGGAGATGGTGCTAGGCTTTCCGATTGAGAAAGTTGTGGTCAGCAAGGAGAGAAGCATGATCTACCACCCGGAATATAGAGGTGTGCGGCTTGATATTTATGCAAGAGATGAAAAGCATACACACTATAATGTGGAAATGCAGACAAGGCGTCAGGCGGATCTTGGAAAAAGAAGCAGATATTATCACAGTCAGATTGACATGGAGTGTCTTAAGAAAGGGCTTTCCTATGAGGAACTGCCAGATACCTTTGTGATATTTATCTGTGATTTTGATCCCTTTGGCTGTGGTTTGTACTATTATTCTTTTCAAAATGAGTGTCAGGAAGACACATATGCAAAGCTTTGCGATGGCAATAAGACGATTTTTCTAAGTACGAGAGGAAAGAATAAAGAACAGATGCCACAGAGTCTGGTTAAGTTCTTGAAGTTTGTGGAGGCTGATCTTACGGAAAGTGAACAGGATTTTGGAGATGAGTTGGTAAAGCAGTTTCAGGATTCGATTCGTGAGATTAAGACGAGCCGCGAAATGGGGGAACGTTATATGTTGTTTGAAGAATTGCTGAAAGAAGAAAGACAGGAGGGGATTGCAGAGGGACTGGCAGAAGGGCTTGCACAGGGGCGTCAGGAAACTGCAAGGGAGTACATCTTAGAAGTCCTTGCAGATAAGGGAGAAGTTCCTGCAGCATTAAAGGAAGCGCTCTGCGAAGTGGACAGTGAGGAAGAACTGAAGCGTTTATTCAAACTGGCAGCAAAGGTGGAATCTACAGAGGCTTTTCAGAAGATCGTGGAAGAGACAGTGAATAAGCTTAAGAGTAGAGAGGCTTAAAAAGATTTAAAATTATTTATATCATTTCGACAGTTTTCAAAAGTGTCAATTTTATTCATTGGTCAGGCGCTGGTGAGGTGCCTGACTGTAGTTGTATCTTATGAAAGATATCGGACCATATCGGTAATTTATCAGGTTATATTTATTAGTGTAATTTAACAGAGGAATTCTATTACTTATTTAACATTAATTCTGGCGGAAAGAAGTAACTGCGCTTTGTGCAGGTTTACCAAAAAAAGAACTGTGTTTTTTGTGCTTTTGCAGATAGAAAATATAAAAACATGAAAGAACTTTCAAAAAGTGGATAAACTATTGAAAATAAAATCCAAAAGTATATACTGTATGTCAGAAAGAAGCAAGGAGGAATTGGGAATGAACGAGAGAATAGATAATCTGCAGGGGAAATTGATCGTGTCATGCCAGGCGCTTTCAAATGAACCGCTTCATTCTTCATTTATCATGGGAAGAATGGCGCTCGCTGCAAATGAAGGCGGAGCTGCCGGAATCCGAGCAAATACAAAAGAAGACATTAAGGAGATTCAGTCTCAGGTAGATTTACCGATCATCGGAATTGTGAAACGTGATTATGAAGACAGCATCGTATATATTACACCGACGATGAAGGAAGTCGATGAATTGATGGAGGTAAAACCGGAGATCATTGCAGTAGATGCAACCGGAGCGCTGCGTCCGGGAAATGTGACATTGGATGATTTCTTCTATCAGATCAAGGAGAAGTATCCGGATCAGCTTCTGATGGCAGATTGCTCTACTGTAGAAGAAGCGCTTCACGCAGACGAGCTGGGCTTTGATTTTATCGGAACAACAATGGTTGGATACACCGAGCAGAGTCAGGGCGATAAGATTGAAGAGAATGATTTTGAAATCTTGAGAAAGATTGTTGCAGGAGCAAAACACAAAGTCATCGCAGAAGGAAATATCAACACTCCGGAGAAAGCAAAACGTGTCATTGAACTCGGAGCATACAGCGTAGTTGTAGGTTCTATTATCACAAGACCACAGTTAATTACAAAATCATTTGCAGATGCATTAAAATAAGAAAAAGAAAAGGAGAAGGTATCATGAGAAATCTGGACAAGTACAAAGGAGTTATCCCTGCATTTTATGCATGTTATGACAAGGAGGGCAACATCAGCCCGGAAGGCGTACAGGCGCTGACAAAGTATTTTATTGAAAAAGGTGTAAAAGGCGTCTATGTGAACGGTTCTTCTGGAGAATGTATTTACCAGAGTGTAGAAGATAAGAAAATCGTGCTTGAAAATGTAATGAAAGCGGCAGAAGGAAAACTTACTGTGATCGCCCATGTTGCATGCAACAATACAAAAGACAGTCAGGAACTTGCAAGACACGCAGAGAGCCTTGGAGTTGATGCGATCGCAGCAATCCCTCCGATTTATTTCCACCTGCCGGAATATGCAATTGCACAGTATTGGAATGATATCAGTGCAGCAGCGCCAAATACAGATTTTGTTATTTACAATATCCCACAGCTTGCAGGTGTTGCACTTACGATGAATCTGTTTGCTGAGATGAGAAAAAATCCAAGAGTGATCGGAGTTAAGAATTCTTCTATGCCGGTGCAGGATATTCAGATGTTTAAAGCGGCAGCCGGAGAGGATTACGTGATCTTTAACGGTCCGGATGAGCAGTTCATGAGCGGACGTGTAATCGGAGCAGAGGGTGCAATCGGCGGAACTTATGGTGTGATGCCGGAGCTTTTCCTCAAATTAAATGAGCATGTGATCGCAGGAGAAATGGAGAAAGCAAGAGAACTTCAGTATGCAGTCAATGAAATTATTTATAAAATGTGTTCTGCGCACGGCAATATGTACGGTGTGATCAAAGCAATGCTTAAGATCAACGAAGGTCTTGAACTTGGCGGAGTAAGAGAGCCTCTTCCGGCACTTATTGAAAGCGATATGGCGATCGTTGAAGAAGCCGCAAAAATGGTACGTGACGCAAAAGAAAAATTTTTATAGGAAATAATAAGAGAAGTTAGAGAGTGTGTTAGGAGGATAAGACATGCAGGGATTTACGATGGTTGACCTTGTAATCTTAGTAGTGTATCTGGCAGCAGTTCTGTTCGCCGGACTTCACTTCGCTAAGAAGGAGATGAAAGGAAAAGAGTATTTTAAAGGAGACGGAACCGTACCGTGGTGGGTAACTTCCGTATCTATTTTCGCAACCTTATTGAGCCCGATTTCATTCCTGTCACTGGCAGGAAACTCATATGCAGGAACATGGATCATGTGGTTTGCACAGCTTGGTATGCTGCTGGCAATTCCGCTTACGATCAAGTTCTTCCTTCCAATTTACAGTAAGCTTGATATTGATACTGCTTATCACTATCTTGAGCTGCGTTTCGGAAGCAAAGGACTTCGTGTTCTTGGAGCTGTTATGTTCATCATTTATCAGGTAGGACGTATGTCTATTATTATGTACCTTCCATGTATGGTACTTGGAAGTCTGACCGGGGTCAGCGTAAATGTTCTGATTATCGTGATGGGTGTAATTGCAATTATTTACTCTTATACAGGTGGATTAAAATCCGTACTTTGGACAGACTTTATCCAAGGTTCCGTACTTTTGATCGGTGTTACATTTGCATTAGTATTCCTTTTGGCACATATTGATGGTGGACTTGGAGCAATCTTTACTGCATTTACAGCAGAGCACAAATTCCTTGCAGTGGATCAGCCGATCTTCAACATCAACATTTTAAAAGACAGCGTATTTATCATGATCGTAGGAGCAGGCTTTAATACAATGGGTTCCTATGTATCCAGTCAGGATATTGTACAGAGATTTACAACGACAACTGATACAAAGAAATTAAATAAAATGATGCTTACAAATGGTGCGCTGTCTATCTTTATTGCAACAGTGTTCTATTTGATCGGTACAGGGCTTTATGTATTCTATCAGCAGAATGCACTTCCACCGGCAGCAGCGCAGGATCAGATCTTCGCATCTTATATTGCATTCGAGCTTCCGGTAGGTATTACAGGTCTTCTTCTGGCAGCAATCTATGCGGCATCTCAGTCTACATTGTCAACTGGATTAAACTCTGTGGCAGCAAGCTGGACGTTGGATATTCAGACTCGTCTGTCTAAGAAGGAATTAAGCTTTGAGAAACAGACAAAGATTGGTCAGTATGTATCTCTGATCGTAGGAATCTTCTCTATCGTTGTTGCTATGGTACTGGCAAACGGTGGTGTGAAATCAGCATACGAGTGGTTCAATGGATTTATGGGATTAGTACTTGGAATTCTGATTGGAACCTTTATCCTTGGAGCATTTACGAAGGTGGCAAATACATTCGGAGCAACCCTTGCATTTATCGCAGCGTCAGCAGTAATGATCGGAATCAAATATTTCGTACCGGCAGAGTCCGTAACAATCTGGTCTTACTCCCTGATTTCCATTGCAGTTTCACTTGTTGTGGGAATTCCTGCAAGTCTGATCTGGAGAAAGGTAAAAGGAGATACTTCTGTACCGGCGCCAAATACAACGGTATTTAAGAATTAAGGAGAGAAACTTATGATTTTCGGAAATATTCAAAACCTTGGGGAATATCCATTCCTTGAGGAGCAGATTAAAGAATGTTTTAACTATGCCAAGGAGCATGATCTTATGTCTTACGAAAAAGGAAGCCATGAGATAGACGGTGACCGTTTGTTTGTAAATGTTGTGGAGTATACTACAACAACAGCCGAAGAGAGATTCTGGGAGGCGCACAGACAATATCTGGATCTTCATCTCATGCTTCGCGGGACAGAGCAGATCGATCTGAACTTCATTCAGAATATGGATGTGAAAGAGTTCGTGGAAAAAGATGATTTTCTTCCAATGGACGGAGAAAAGAATAGTTCGGTAATCCTCCGAGACGGAGATTTCCTGATCTGTTATCCGAGCGACGGACATCGCACAGCTGTGGCAGTAGATGAACCGGAGACAATTAAAAAAGCAATCTTTAAGATTCGTATAAAATAACAGGCGGTGAGGCAAGACGGAAGAAGTTCCGCCTTGCCTCTTCGTGCAATGAGAAGCGATTGCGAAAAATATTTCAATATATTATAATGAGGAATAGATAAGATAATTCCTCAACATGCTTAGAGGAGGCAAACGAAGTAATGGAGAAAAAATATATTAGTATCGATATTGGGGGAACAGCGATCAAATACGGAATCCTCACAGAACAGGGTGTAATTCTGGAACGGTATGAGATGGCTACAGAGGCTTATAAGGGCGGACCGGAGATCTTGAAAAAAGCAGAAGGGATCGTGGAAGGCTTTTTGGATTCCGGAAAGGTGTTGAAAGAGGAGCTTCTCGGAATCTGTATTTCTACTGCTGGTATGGTGGACACGGAAAAGGGTGAGATTTTTTATTCTGCGCCATTGATTCCCAATTATATCGGAACAAAATTTAAAATGGTTATGGAAACCCGTTTTCACGTTCCGTGTGAAGTGGAAAATGATGTGAATTGTGCAGGACTTGCAGAGTATATGTCCGGGGCGTCAAAGGGCAGTAAGAGCGCGCTTATGCTGACTATCGGAACGGGAATCGGCGGCAGTATGGTCATCGGCGGCGAGGTGTATCACGGATGTTCCGGAAGCGCCTGTGAAGTGGGCTATATGCATATGGAAGGAAGTGATTTTCAGACACTTGGAGCGGCAAGTATTCTAACGAGAAAAGTAGCAGAGTGGAAAAATGAGCCGGAAGAGAACTGGAACGGCTATCACATTTTCGAGGAAGCAAAAAAAGGAGACGAGCTCTGTATGCGGGCGATTGATGAGATGGCAGATGTGCTGGGGCGCGGGATTGCAAATATTTGTTATGTGATGAATCCGGAAGTTGTTGTTCTCGGCGGCGGAGTAATGGCACAGGAAGAGTATCTAAGAGGAAGAATCGAGACTGCACTAAGGAAATATTTGGTTCCGAGTATTGCGAAGCACACGAAGCTTGCGTTTGCAAAGCATAGAAATGATGCAGGAATGTTAGGAGCATATTATCATTTCCAAAATATGCAGAGAAAGTAGGTTGCATGGAATATTATGTAAAGTCGGTTGTGCCGATCATTGAATCGAATTACAATAATTTTACAATGGTAGAAAAAAATATTGCGGATTTTTTTATTCACAATCATGAGAAAATGGATTTTTCCGCAAAAACGGTGGCGGCAAAATTATTTGTATCGGAGGCGTCGCTTTCCAGATTTGCCAAGAAATGCGGTTACCGAGGCTATCGGGAATTTGTATATCAGTATGAGGAAACCTTGGTGGAGAAAAAGGAGTCCATGACCGGAAATACAAGAATGGTTTTGAATGCCTATCAGGAATTGTTGAACAAGACTTATAGTCTGGTGGATGAGGGGCAGATTGCAAGGATTGGGAAATACTTAAATCAGGCAGAGCGTGTGTTTGTCTGCGGGAAAGGAAGCTCCGGTCTTGCCGCCAGTGAGATGGAACTTCGGTTCATGCGTATCGGTGTGGATATCGATTCGCTTCAGGACAGCGACAGGATGCGGATGCAGGCAGTATTTCAGGATAAGCGCTGTCTGGTATTCGGAATCAGTATCAGCGGCGAGACGGAAGGCGTCCGGTATCTCTTGCGGGAGGCGCACAAACGGGGTGCCAAGACGGTTATAATCACTGCCCAGAACAAGGATTTTTATGCGGAGTACTGCAGTGAAGTTTTGCTGCTGCCATCACTTCGGCATCTGAATCACGGAAATGTGATCTCGCCGCAATTTCCGATTCTTGTCATGCTGGATTTTATTTATTCTTATTATGTAGAGCAGGATAAACCGAAAAAAGAAAGTTTTCATGATAATACACTCCGGGCGCTGGAAGAGGGAAAAGTCGGGCGCCGCGGGATGTTCGAATAGCATTTGAGTATGTGACATGTTGATGAAAAATTGGAGGTAGCAAAGATGATTATTAAAAATGTGAGAGTGTACACAGAGGATCAGCAGTTTACAGACGGTGAGATTGTGATCCGTGACGGAATGATCGGGGACAGCCATGTTGTTTCCGGCGTAGATGCAGAGCCTGAGGCTGGGGAAGAAGTATTGGACGGAGAAGGCTGCTATGCCATTCCGGGGCTTATCGATCTTCATTTTCACGGATGTATGGGATGTGATTTCTGTGATGGAACGAAAGAAGCAATCGAAGAGATTGCCAGATATGAGGCATCCATTGGTGTAACAGCAATCTCGCCGGCAACCATGACCCTTCCGGTTGAGGAACTGGAAAACATATTGGAGACGGCAGCGGAATATAAGGAAGAAGCCAAAAAGCGTGCGAAGGAAGGCGGTTCTAAGGAGGCGGATCTTATCGGGGTAAATATGGAAGGTCCGTTTATCAGTGTGGAGAAGAAAGGCGCTCAGGATGAGAGAAATATCATTACATGTAATGAAGAAGTGTGCCGGAGATTTCTTGACGCGTCCAAGGGGCTGGTAAAATACGTAGGTATTGCACCGGAGAGAAATGAAGATGCAGTGTCATTTATCCGTGCCATGAAGGATAAGGTGAATATTTCGCTGGCGCATACGAATGCAGGATACGATAAGGCGATGGAAGCTTTTCAGGCAGGAGCTAATCATGCGGTACATTTGTATAATGCCATGCCTGCATTTACACACCGCGCTCCAGGAGTGGTAGGCGCAGTGTGTGACAGTGAACATGTGGACGTAGAATTGATCTGCGATGGTGTGCACATCCATCCGTCTATGGTTCGTGCGACGTTCAAAATGATGGGAGCAGACCGTATGATTCTAATCAGTGACAGCATGCGAGCTACCGGAATGCCGGATGGTCAGTATACGCTGGGAGGTCTTGATGTAAATGTAGTTGGAAACCGTGCAACTTTAGTGTCCAACGGGGCGCTTGCAGGCTCTGCAACCAACCTTCTGGATTGTATGCGTGTGGCGGTGAAAGAGATGGGAATCCCATTGGAAACAGCTATCGCATGCGCGACCGCAAATCCGGCCAAGAGTTTGGGCGAGTATGAAAAATATGGTTCTATTACAAAAGGTAAAAAAGGAAATGTAGTTCTTTTAGATCAAGAATTAAATTTAAAAGCAGTTGTGAAGGATGGCGTAAGAATCTAATATAAATTTTAATGATAGTGTTATTAAAAATATCTTAGACTGCATTTTAAACTATAGTCTGTTATTTTTGTTTCGTGTATCTGATCCGTTGAGCATCCGCTTCTTGACAGGCATCATGGTAAATCCAGGTGAGAGATTGTATGCGCTTTTGTTAAGATCTCGATACAGAGAGCGTACTTGGTATCGATAAAACATGGCCGGCACGTTTCCTCATTCCGCTTCAGGAGAGATGCCCACAGATGAAGACAATCTGGGGATCTGACTGTGTAGACGGAGTTCGCACAGCAGTTGAGAAAGCAGAAGCAGTGATCAAACTTTATCGGACAGGAAGACCACGAGTACGGTGATGTAAGCCCGATCAACAAAAATGTTGCTGAGCCGGGAATGATCTTCTCAACGCAGTTGATAAGAAGTGGAGAATCGTAGGCTAATTGAAGAATCATTTAGCATAAAATAATATAAAATGCCTCCGGCAGACATATATTGAATCAATAGAGTCTGTCGGGAGGCATTTTTTTTGCGAAAAAAAATAGAATTGATTCTTGTGATGCTGACGCTTGCCGGATTAGTGATGGTAAGTAAAAAATTGGAAAAGTACGTGAACTCGGATAAAGTGGAGAAAAAAGAGTATACTGTGGTCTTAGATGCCGGTCACGGATCATCCGATTCAGGAAAAGTAGGAATTAATGGAGTTTTAGAAAAAGATATCAATCTTTCTATTTCTAAGAAAACAAAAAAGTATCTTGAGAAAAAGGGAATCCGTGTGGTTATGACGCGAGATAAGGATGAGTCGCTGGCGGAAGGAGAAAACGGTAATCGAAAAGTGCAGGATATGAAGGCGAGAGTGAAACGAATCAACGATACGAAGCCGGATCTTGCAGTAAGTATTCATCAAAATAGTTATCATGAAGAAAGTATTCACGGAGCACAGGTTTTCTATTATGAACATTCCGAAAGCGGGGAGAAGGATGCCCGAATCCTGCAGGAGGCACTGCTTGCGGTGGACCCGGATAATACAAGACAAGTGAAGGCGAATACTACGTATTATCTTCTGAAGCGCACAGAAGTTCCGATTCTGATCGTAGAATGTGGGTTTTTAAGCAATCAGGAAGAAGCGGAAAAATTAGCTTCAGAAGATTATCAAAAAGAGATCGCAAAAGCAATTGCAAATGGAATCGAATCTTGTCTGAAAGATTAGAGTGTAGTATAATCAACCTTATGGAGACAATAATAAAAAAAGTAGAAAATGAACAACTTAATAATGAAGTGATCATTGAGGCCGGAGAGATCCTGAAAAGAGGAGGACTTGTGGCATTTCCGACAGAGACCGTATACGGACTTGGAGCAGACGCGTTAAATGAGGAGGCTGCACAGAAAATATATGCGGCAAAGGGAAGACCTTCGGATAATCCGCTGATCGTTCACATAACCAATATGGAAGATCTTCTTAAGATAACGAAAAATGTTTCGAAAGAAGCATTTAAGGTGGCAGAGGAATATTGGCCTGGACCGCTTACGATGATTTTTGAGAAGAATGAAAAGGTGCCATACGGAACAACCGGCGGCCTGAATACCGTTGCAGTGAGAATGCCAAGCCATGAGATTGCAAGAGCAGTCATTGATGCCGGCGGAGGATACATTGCTGCGCCGAGCGCGAATACATCCGGGCGTCCGAGTCCTACAGCAGCAGAACATGTGAAGGAAGATATGGATGGACGGATCGATATGATCGTAGATGGCGGTGATGTAGAGATTGGCGTAGAATCTACAATTTTAGATATGACCGTGACACCGCCGATGATTCTAAGACCGGGTGCAGTCACGAAGGAGATGCTGGAAGATTTAATCGGCGAGGTGGCAGAAGATGTGGCACTTATCGACCCGGATAGTAAGAAGAAGCCCAAGGCTCCGGGCATGAAATACAGACATTATGCACCGAAGGCTGAACTTCTTATTGTAGAGGGAAAGATGGATCAGGTGATTGAAATGATCAATCACATGGCGAAGGAACAGATCAGCAAAGGATATAAGGTAGGAATCATCGGAACAGAGGAAAGTGTAGCCAGTTATAAAGAGGGCGATGTTAAGTCCATAGGAACACGGGAAGATGAGTCTACCATTGCAGTCCATCTCTATGGTATCCTGAGAGAATTCGATCAGGATGAAGTGGATTACATATATAGTGAGTCGTTTGCTACAGGCGGGATCGGAAGTGCGATCATGAATCGTTTGTTAAAGGCAGCCGGACACCATGTAATAAATATATAAATGTCAAATGAGGAGGAAAAAAGATGGCAAAAGTACAGGTTATGGATCACCCGCTGATTCAGCATAAGATCAATTGCATCCGCAGAGAGGATTTAGGTTCGAAAGATTTTCGACAGATTGTAGGAGAAATCGCTTCGCTGATGTGCTATGAGGCCACAAGAGACTTAAAGCTTCAGGATGTAACGATTAAGACACCGATCTGTGAAATGGTAGGAAAAGAATTAAGCGGAAAGAAACTGGCAGTGGTGCCGATTTTAAGAGCCGGCCTCGGAATGGTGGACGGAATGCTTGATATGATTCCGGCTGCAAAAGTTGGACACATTGGACTTTACCGTGATCCGGATACTTTTGAACCGATTGAATATTATTGTAAGCTTCCGGCAGATTGTGATGAAAGAGAAGTGTTTGTGGTAGATCCAATGCTTGCTACCGGAGGTTCTTGTGTAGCTGCAATCCAGTTATTGAAAGACAAAGGCGTAAAGAATATTCGATTTATGTGTATCATTGCAGCACCGGAAGGTGTAGAGCGCATGAAAGCAGCACACCCGGATGTAGATCTCTATATTGGAGCTCTGGACGATCATTTGAATGAACATAAATATATCGTACCGGGACTTGGAGATGCCGGAGACCGCATTTTCGGAACGAAATAGTGACGGACAGGAGGCGTTTATATGGGAAGCAACAAAAGAAAAGATTATATCAGCTGGGATGAATATTTTATGGGAGTTGCAATGCTGTCAGGCCTTCGTTCCAAAGATCCCAATACACAGGTGGGATGTTGTATTGTAAGTCAGGATAATAAGATCCTGTCTATGGGGTACAATGGACTTCCCAAAGGCTGTTCGGATGACGAGTTCCCGTGGCTTAGAGAAGGCGAAAATCCTTTGGAGACAAAATATATTTATACCGTACACAGTGAATTAAATGCAATTTTGAATTACCGTGGCGGAAGCCTGGAAGGAGCCAAGCTATATGTGTCACTTTTCCCGTGTAATGAATGTGCGAAAGCAATTATACAAAGCGGGATCAAAGAAGTGATCTACGACAGCAATAAATATGAAGATACGCCATCTGTGCAGGCATCTATGAGAATGTTTGATGCGGCAGGTGTAAGATATCACCAATATCACCGAACACATCGGGAGATAAAGATAGAACTTTAATGAAATCGGGGCAAGTTGAAAAAACTGCCCCGATTTTTAATGTTCTCCCCGCGCCAGACGAAGGAGAAACAGGTAGCGTTTCCAGGCAGCGTGACTTCTGTAAATATAGCAATCGATCAGATCCGGGTCGCTGACATTTTGAAAGTTGGCATAAGCATCTTCCATTTCCTGTTTCGCCTGCGACAGTTCTTTTAAAAGTGTAGTATCCTTTGACTTATCTACATAATGTGAAAAGAATCTCATGAGTTATCCTCCCTTTATTGATGGCTTCCTGTTTTTACATAGTATAAGCGAATCTTATGAATATAATACGGAGCTTTTTGATATATATGGAGAGAGGGAACTGGAAGAAAAAGATATGAAGGGGAAGATATGAAGGAAAAGAGATCTTCTGTGATTGTGAATTTTATAATCCGGGCGGTTGTAGGATTCGCTGTAATTTTCTTTTTGAATCAATTTTTAGCTATGCAGGGGCTGTCTGTTCGAGTGGGAATGAACCCGGTGACTTTTGTGACCGCAGGGATATTAGGAGCGCCCGGAGTAGCGCTCTTATATGGGATTTCATTCCTGTCTGGATATTAAAAAATTTCTTTAGAAGTTTATTGATTAACCTCGTATGCGATACTGCATTGATAGCAAGCCGGAGCCGGAATGGTCTGTATTCTCCATGAAGAATAATCCTTCCGGCTTTTTGTTATTCGGTAAATCGGCAGAGTGTCATAAGGCTCCGGTGAAATGAAGAAATCATTAAGCGGAATGGAAAGTCCGGTGCCTAATGCTTTGACAAATGCCTCTTTCATTGTCCAGTAGCGAAAGAATAATATTTCCGAATCTGCGGAAGATGCTTCCCCAAGAAGGCGTGTTTCTTCCGGGTGGAAAAATCTCTCTGCAATGCGTGCTCTTTTTTTAACCGGATGGATTTTTTCAATATCGATTCCAACAGGGGAATCGACAGAGAAGATAAGTGCAAGCTGATCCCCGGAGTGGGACAGGTTGAAATGAATCTTGCCGGCATGTTTCCCGGAGAGCTCCGGCTTCCCGTGTGCCCCCTTTTTGAGCAGAAGATCATCTGGAGAGCAGCCAAGATAGAAGCTCAGAAGCTGATGAAGAATTGCGTGCACGCCGGAATTTGGCATGATCCATATGTGAAGCTGTCCGGGGAGAATCGGCTCCGCCGAACAGAGTTGTTCCTGAGAAAAAAGTTTGATGTCCATAGGAAAATCCTTTCAATAAAAACACCGCCCAATGAAAAATGGAGAGGATATGGTAATTATTTTTATTATAACTTTGAACATCATTTCCCCGCAACTTCTTTTGGGACTTTCAGAGAAATTTTCGAAGAAATTTTGTCAAGGATTCACAAAGATTCTTTTTTTGTAAAATTGGCATGGACAAGAAAAGAAAGGGGAGTTATAATCGTCCTACAAGTTGAACATGCAGCTTGTATCTGATTGTTTTATCTATTCATAATTTCAACATGATTCATGAATTTCAAGCCATTCGGCAACAAATTCAAGAAAGAAACTTTAGTAACAAAACAAAATAAGAATGTGCAGCGCATAAGGAGGTTCATTATGTGGTAAGTAAAAATTTAGTTATTTGTGACTCGGAAGAAGGATACGCCCAAGCATTGGCAATGTATTTCATGCGAAAGAAGGAATTGGCGGCGGAGGTTCAAGTGTGCAGTACCGTGACGCAGGTAATGGAGCTTGAAAAAACGAAGAAGATTCATCTTTTGTTTTTGGCGGGCGAGTATGCAAAGGAGGCGAAAGGGAAACTTCAGGCGGAGAAAATATTCTTGCTGACGACCGGAACGGAAGAGGCCGATGGAGAAAATCAGGTGTATAAGTATCAGTCCGGCGAGAAAATTGTAGAAGATATGATTCGGATATGCGGACTGGAAGCTTCTGAAAATGAGAGCATTTATAAAGGCGGAAGAAAGCAGGGAGGAAAAATCATCGGTATTTTTTCGCCGGTTCATCGGATCGGAAAGACGACTTACGGGCTGAAACTGGGCGAAGAAATGGCAGCCACAGAAAATGTCCTGTATCTGAATCTGGAAATTTACGGAGGAATCGGGGGACACTTCGAAGAGGGTGAGCAAACGCTTGCAGACGTGCTGTATTATGCAAGACAGGAAAAAGGGAATCTGGGTCTCTTACTCACCACAGTTGTAAAACATCGAAAAAACTTAGATTATATTGTCCCTATGCCTGTAGCCGAGGATGTAAAAAGTGTGAAGGCAGAAGAATGGCTTATGCTCATAAGACGGATTCTGGAACAGAGTATCTATGACGTGATTATTTTAGATCTGGATGAAGGAATCTCAGGGGTATACGAGCTGTTGCGGGCATGTACGAAGATACATCTTCTGTATACGCAGGATCTGTATGGGCAGGCAAAACTTCGCCAGTTTGAAAATGAAGTTAATTTGCTGGGATATGAAGATATTTTAAGAAAATTGGTGAGAAAGGAAAGACATGATCGAGGCAGAACAGCTACACGCAAGGATTCTTGATGAACTGGATCTGTCCAAAGAGGTAGAAGATGAAGAATTGACAAGAATCATCTACCGGGTATTGCGGGAGGCTGAGAGCAGAGAATATCTGCCGTTAAATGTAAAGACAGCATTGGGCAGAGAATTGTTTAATGCCTTCCGAAAGCTGGATCTGTTGGAAGAATTTCTGGAAGATGACGAAATCACAGAGGTTATGATCAACGGGACGCAGAACATTTTCTATGAGAAAAAAGGAAGAATCTTCCAGTCGGACAAACGGTTTCTCTCTAAAGAGAAGCTAGAAGATGTGATTCAACAGATCGTTGCCGGCGCGAATCGTCTGGTAAATGAGGCTTCGCCCATTGTGGATGCAAGGCTTGCCGACGGGTCTCGTGTAAATGTAGTGCTGGCGCCGATCGCATTAAATGGTCCAATCGTCACGATTCGGAAATTTCCAACAGAATCCATTACTATGAAGCAATTGATCGCATGGAACTCCATCAGTGAAGAGGTGGCGGAATTTCTCGCCTTATTAGTGGAGTCGGGATATAACATTTTTATCAGTGGCGGAACAGGTTCCGGAAAGACAACATTTCTGAATGCATTGTCTCAGCATATTCCCAAGGATGAGAGAATCATCACTATAGAAGACAATGCGGAGCTGCGAATCTTAGATGTTCCGAATCTGGTCAGTCTGGAGGCGCGGAATGCAAATGTGGAGGGCACCGGAGAAGTTACGATCCGGCAGCTGATCAAGTCGGCGCTTCGAATGAGACCGGACAGGATTATTGTAGGCGAGGTACGCTCTGCGGAGGCAATTGATATGCTTCAGGCTTTGAACACCGGACATGACGGAAGCTTAAGTACCGGGCATGCAAACAGCCCGGAAGATATGCTTTCTCGACTGGAAACGATGGTGCTTATGGGAATGGAACTTCCGCTTACGGCAATCCGAAGACAGATTGCTTCTGGAATTGATGTGATTGTTCATTTGGGCAGATTGAGAGATAAAAGCAGAAAATTACTGGAAGTCAGTGAAGTGATGGATTACAGAGAAGGTGAGATTCATTTGCAGACAGTGTACAGGTATGAAGAAACAGGAGAGGAGAATGGGAAGATTCAAGGAGTTTGGGAAAAGAAGGGAGAACTTAAGCACACAGGGAAATTATTGGCAGCAGGATATAACAGCATCGGAAAAATGTGTAATGGCAAGTAAAGCAGCTGCATTTACGGGAATCACAGCATGGCTTTACTATCACTCTCTGTGGGCAATGATAGCGTTGACTCCGATTTTTATATGGGAATATAGAAAGTCAAAAGAGGAATGTGAGAGGAAAAAGAGGCAAAAATTTCTCTTACAGTTTAAAGAGATGATCCAAAGCATGGCGGCTGCATTAGGTACGGGATATTCTGTTGAAAATGCAATGAAAGAGACGCAGAAAGAGTTAAAAATCATATATTCACAAAACGAAATAATTTCCAAAGAAATGGCACACATGATCGGACAGATTCGAGTGCAGGTTCCGGTGGAGCAGATATTGGAGGAATTTGCCTGTCGGGTAGGTGAGGAAGATGTGAAAAATTTTGCATCTGTATTTTCGGCGGCAAAGAGAAATGGCGGCGATATGATTGCGATTATTCAGGACACCGTTATGCAGATGAGCGGGAAAATAGAGGTGAAAAGAGAAATAGATACCATTCTGGCGGCAAAGCGGTATGAACTGAAGGTGATGTCGGCAGTGCCTTATCTGATCATTGCGTATATGAGTTTCAGCTTCCCGGAATTTATGTCTTGTCTATATGGAAATCTAATTGGAATTGGGGTGATGACCATATGTCTGAGCGTTTATATGGGCGCCTGCGCGCTTGGAGAAAAGCTGATCCACATCGAAGTTTAAGAGCATTTTTATTGATGACAGCCTTAGCGGCGGCTGTACTTCTTGTGATCACTGACTGGAGAAAAGCATCTGTTCCGCTGACGGAAGGACTGGAAAGAAATCCCTATGGAGGCGGAAGCAGAACGGAACGTCTGATTGCCGAGACAGAAAACAAAGAAAAAACGGAGATTGACGTAGAAGTAAAAGAACAGCTTTACACAACAGAAGAAACCAAAGCTTTATTTGACAAATGTATCAGGCAGTTAGACCGATTGATACTTGGGGAGAATAAAAGTCTGGATTATGTCACATCGGATATGAAACTGGTGACTCAAATACCGGAAGTACCGGTAGAGGTAGAATGGGAGCTCTCCAGATATGATGTGATGAATATCTATGGTGAAATACAAGAAGATGTGCTGAAAGAAGAAGGAATCCAGATTACATTGAAGGCGGTACTTACTTATATGGAAGACCGGACAATGCAGGCACAGTATGAGTGTATGGCGAACATTTATCCGGCGGCAAAAACAAAGGAGGAAACACAGGGGATCAAAATAAAAGAAGCCATTCAGAAGGAGCAGGAAAAATCAAAGACAGAAAAAAGACTGAAGCTTCCTGCCACTGTGGACGGAGAAAATGTCAGCTATTATCGGCAGATGGAGGATCGGGGACTGATTGTGATCGGAATGATCGTTCTAAGTGCGATATTATTTTATGCGTTAGATAAGGAAAAGCAAAAGGAGAAAATGCAGGAAAAAGAGAAGCAGATGCTGCTGGATTATCCGGAGGCAGTTAATAAACTGACACTATTTTTAGGTGCAGGTATGACGGTGAAAAAGGCGTGGCGAAAAATGGTGTCAGACTATGAAGAGCAAAAAGATCTCTGGGGCGAACGGTATGTCTATGAAGAAATGAAAACAACCTGTTTTGAGATGGACAGCGGGATAACAGAGGCGGAATGTTATGAGCGTTTTGGAAGGCGGTGTAAACTTCAGGAATATGTGAAATTAGGAGCATTGTTGTCGCAGAATCTGCGAAGAGGAACAAGAGGATTAAGCCAATTGCTGAAAATAGAGTCTGTTCAGGCTTTTGAAGAGCGGAAGGCAAGGGCGAAACGAATCGGAGAGGAAGCCGGAACAAAATTGCTGGGGCCGCTGTTTCTTATGCTGGCGGTTGTACTGTTTATCGTGATCGTACCCGCATTTATGTCTATGCAGATGTAGTACGAAGTAAAGAGAAAGGGGAAATTGTATGTGGAGACTGTATTATTTAAAAAGAATTATGACGGAAGAACGGGGAATAGGAGTTGTAGAGGTGATTCTCATACTGGTCGTGTTGATCGGTCTTGTGCTGATTTTTAAATCACAGCTTACAAGTCTGGTTCAGAATATATTTCAAAAGATCACAAGTGAAAGCGCCGGCATATGAAGCCATGAAAAAAGGAGAAGTGACCGCGTATCTTAGTCTTGTGTTTATTTTACTGATGACTTTCGTAGGCGGGATTATGGAGAGTGCATCCATCCAGATGGCAAAAAACTACAGGCGCGCAGATATGAACCGGGCAATGGAGTCAGTATTTGCGGAATATCAAAAGGAACTATTAGAAGAATATGAAATATTCGCACTGGATACAGGATATGAAACGAGTCAATACGGAGAGGATATGGTCATTCGGCGGTTGGAGTATTATGGAGCGCAGAATATGGAACATCAGGCCAGAAGAATCCAATATTTAACAGATCATGGAGGGCGGGCATTCTATGAACAGGTGGCTGCTTACATGGAACAGCAATACGGAATCGATCTGGTCAAAGAGCAGGTGGGGATGACAGACATGTGGAAAAAGCAGGATGAACAGATTATCGAGTATGAGCAAACGGGAAAGACGGAGCAAGAACATTTAGATCAGCTGCTGGACGAACAAGAGGGGGAACTGCCCTCCGAAGATAATCCTATCGCTTATGTAGAGGAACTTAAGAAGAGTCCGATTTTATCTTTGGTAATGCCGGAAGATCGGCAGGTGTCGGAGAAAAAAATAGCGCTTGCATCTGTGGTTTCCAAGAGACAGAGAAATCAGGGATATGGTGATTTCTCAGATGTAACGCCGGAGGCGGGAACCGTGGATCATCTTCTTTTTGGAAGGTATCTCACCGACCATTTTGGCCACGCTGTGAGCGAAAAAGACAGGGGGGCGCTGGATTATGAATTGGAATATCTGTTGGCAGGCAAAGAAAGTGATCGTGAAAATTTAGAGGCAGTCGTAAATCAATTGCTCCTTTTTCGTTTCGTTCCTAATTATATGCATTTGCAGGGCAGCAGTACAAAAAAAGCAGAAGCAGAGGCGATGGCACTTACCTTATGCTCCCTCTTGGCAGTGCCGGCTATTACACAGGCTGCTGCGCAGGTGATTTTACTTGCGTGGGCTTATGGAGAATGTTTGATGGATGTGCGTGCACTTCTGAATAAAGGGAAGGTGCCGTTGATGAAAAATGAAGAAAGCTGGCAATTATCTCTGTCGGACCTTCTAAAGCTTGGGCAAGATAAGAGTTTGAATGATGGACAGGATACGGGAAGCGGGCTTACTTATGAAGAGTATCTGCGGATATTATTATTTCTGGAAAAGAAAGAAGCATTGGGGATGCGCGCGCTGGATTTGATAGAGAATAATCTTCGAACGAAACATGGGCTGACTGCTTTTCGGGCGGATCAATGTGTAAGCAAGATGGAGATGGACAGTACCTGCAAGCTGAGAAGAGGAATCCACTATCGTTTTTCTACGTATTTTGGATATAACTGATAAGAAAAACGCAGAGGTGGGGACAGATGCCCTTTCGGGCATACATCCCAATTTATAAAAAGAAACGAAAGAAAGGAGATGGATTCGCGCCATGAATAATCGTAAACTCCCCTTAAACTATATCTATGATTCACAATCTGAAAGGGCATCTGTCTCCACCTCTGTAAAAGGAAGTATTACGGTGGAGGCAGCTATGGCAGTTCCTGTTTTTTTCTTTGCTGTGCTTTGTCTTTTTTATCTTATGGAAATTATGTCTGTACAAACTGCGGTTCGGAGTGGACTTCAGGATGCAGGAAAATTACTGGCAGAGCAAGGATATGACCAACAATTTCTGCTGCCATCTAAAGTAGAAAGTGACGTGGTATCTTCGATTGGGGCAGAACGTCTTCAAAGAAGTATCATGGAAGGCGGGAGCGGAGGTATTGACTGCAGTCAGTCACACATGTCCGGGCGGACAGGAATTGCACAGCTTACGGCAGTATATAAGATTCGGATTCCGGTGCCGATTTTTGCAATACCACCTGTGTCTTACAGGGAATCAATAAAGGTAAAAACGTGGTGTGGCTATGAGAAGGCGGGACTTGAGAGCGATGACTCAGAAACGGTTTATGTAACGGAGACCGGTGTTGTATATCATAAGGATTATAATTGTACGCATTTAAAATTGTCTATTCATATGGCATCAGCTTCGGAAATTGAGCATATGCGAAATGAAAGTGGAGGAAAATATCATCCTTGTGAGCATTGCGGGAACATAAGCAGTGGGAATGTCTATATTACAGACTATGGTGACCGCTACCACAGTTCGTTGTCCTGCAGTGGACTGAAAAGGACGATTTATGCAATTCCTCTGTCAGAGGCGGTCGGAAAGGGGGCTTGTTCAAAATGTGGACAGTAAGTGAAATTATTTGTCTGGGAAGCCTTGCCGGATTATCAATTGCAGATATACATTACCGGAAGGTTCCGGGCGAGATTCTCGCCATGGGCGCAGTGGGAGCGTGCGTGTATCGGATCTGTATGGAACAAGAGAATGTATGGATTCTGGGAGGGGGAATTGCAATTGGCATCCTTTTCCTTTTTATAAGCAGAGTTACAGGGGAGAAGTTAGGGTATGGCGACAGTCTGGCAATTTTGATTCTTGGTATCTATATGGGGATATGGAAACTTCTGTTGGTATTATCCGGTGCCTTTACGCTTTTGACCATTGGTGCAGTGCTCGTACTGAGCAGCAGGAAAATGTCCAGAAAATGTACACTTCCATTTTTTCCTTTTTTAACCGCAGGGTATTTGTTGTATCTGGTGACAGGACCGCTTTGAACAGGGGGCAAAATGAAGCGTATAAGATTAAAAAAAGTAAACGGAAGTATGACGGTAGAAATGTCACTGCTGATGCCGATCATATTGTTTCTGATATTAAGCTGTATATTAACAGTATTTTATTTCCACGATAAAAATATCATAGCTGCGGCAGCTTATGAAACGTCGGTGGTAGGTAGTACAAAAATGAGAGAGGCGGAAGGTGTAGATGAGGGAGAACTGACGGCGTTATTTGCGGAAAGGACAGAAGGGAAATGTATTTTATTCGCAGGAAGCAGTGTCAATATATCAATAGGGGAAAAGCAGATATTAGTAGAAGCTACCGCAGAAAAAGGAAAATTCCGAGTGTCTGTGCGAAAGAGAGCTTCGGTGACGGAGCCTGAAGCTTATATTCGGAAGAAACGTAAACTGAGGGAGGTTATCAATGGAGCGGCGAATTACAGTTGAAGAAGCTTCGATATATGAAGAAGATTATCAAATGAGAATGTTAGAAGCTAATGATATCGAAGGCATTTTAAAAGTCAGGGGACGAGGAATGAATGGAAACAGTTGCTATGATTATGATGTCAGCGGGAAAATATCTATGAAAGCGCTGTATGAAAGAAATGAAATAAAGGCAAAAGATATTAAAAACTTTCTATCTGATTTAAAATCCGTGATAAAGAATATCGAAAAATATCTATTAAACATTCATTGTATTTTATTAAGACCGGAATATATTTTTTACGAAGAGGAGAAATTTTATTTCTGTTATTATCCACTGAAAAACACACAGTTATGGGAGGATATCCATGAACTTACAGAGTATTTTGTGAAGAAAGCAGATTATAAAGAAAAAGAGTGTGTAAGACTTGTGTTTTTACTGCACAAAGAAACAATGGAAGAAAATTATAGTCTTGATAAAATCATAGAAGAGTGTTTTGTAGAAGAAAGCGAAGAAAAAGAAGAGGTTCATGCAGAAGATGAGGAAGAGAGGAGCAGAGCGATGAGTTATGACAGGGAAGAGCATGATTGGATCGCAGAGCAGGAAATGGGCATGCGAATCATGGAAGAAACGGAAAATTTGTGGACACCTGTCAAAAAATTCCTCTATAGACACCGAAAACCGAGGTGGGGAGAGTGGGACGGATTACATATAGAAGAAGAGGAGTTTTAGAGAAAAGAAGAAAGTTCTGCACAAAAAATTTATCTGTGATATAATAGAAAAAAATTCGGAAAGTGATTAACGATAAATGAAAGCTGAGAAGAGGATTGCACCAGGTACAATTTTACTGGCAGCAGCAAATGTAATTGTATTTTTCTATCTGACCTTTCAGGGGATGACAGAAGATGGAGCATTCATGTTAGAGCATGGTGCTATGTATGTTCCGTATGTATTAGGATCAGGAGAATATTATCGGTTGTTTTCCAGTATGTTTATGCATTTTGGATTTGAACATCTGGTAAATAATATAGTGATGCTTCTTGTAATCGGATTTACTCTGGAAAGAGAAATAGGAACGATTAAATTTTTGATTATTTATTTGCTCAGTGGGCTTGGCGGAAATCTTCTGTCTGCGGTATGGGATATGATGTCCGGAAGCTTTGCGGTATCAGCAGGAGCCTCTGGGGCTATATTTGGAATAGTGGGAGCGCTTCTCTATGTGGCAATCCGTAATCGCGGAAGGATTGGCGATGTGTCCGGAAGAGGGCTTGCTTTTATGGTTATTCTAAGCTTGTACTATGGTTTTACCAGCGGAGGAGTGGATAACTTTGCACATATAGGCGGGCTGTTATCTGGTTTTATTCTTTCTGTATTATTGTATTGGAAGCGTCAACGTAAATACAGTGGATATGCCGGGAACTGACGATACAATCAGATTCCCGTGGTGTGCTTTGGCGACACGATGAGAAATGGCAAGTCCAAGACCGGTACCATCTTTTTTATATGTGATAAATGGTTCGAAGATATGTTCAAGCTGTTCGGATTCAATTCCACAGCCATTGTCTTTGATCTGGATGGTAAGTGTAGTAGTATCTGAGTAAGCTTCCAGTGTAATCTCCGGCTGGGTGCAGGAATCGGCGGCTTTCTCAGTAGGAGCAGTGCTCACAGCATCTTTTGCGTTTCGTAATAGATTCAGAAGAAGCTGACGGAGCTTGATGGAATCACCGTTTATTCGGGGAAGCCTAGGACTGATTTTTGATGTGAAGACAATATCTGTATCAACAAGAGAGGAAGCAAAAGATAAAACAAGTGTCTTAAGAAATGAATTAGTTTCTATTTGGGATATGTTTAAACGTTCTCCATTGTTATATGAAGATAGTTCTTCTAATAATTGATTCATATATTCAATATTTTGATGCAGATCAGACCAGTGCTTAAATGTGGAAACTTCAGGATGTGCTGTTTCTATCATTTGAAGCATACTGTATACAAGCGTTAAAGGGTTTCGGATCTCATGACTGATGGTACTGATTTCCATTTTATGAGACGCAAGCAGTCTTGTTAAAAGCTCCTTTTTTTCAGGACTTTCTGCCATGATTTGTCGTAAATTGTCGTAGTCTGTTGTTGTAAACATAGTAATTACCGCCTTTCCTAGATTTAACAGTTTAGCATTGGCGGTTCAAATAATCAATTACAATTTTTAGAGAAAAGAGGAAAGTATTATGAAAGATGAAAATTGTATTTTTTGCAAACTGGCAAATGGAGAGATTCCAACAGCAACTTTGTATGAAGACGAAGATTTCCGTGTGATTTTGGATGCCAGCCCGGCATCGAAAGGACATGCGCTGATTCTTCCGAAAGAACACTATGCAAATCTATATGAATTGGACGATGAAGTGGCGGCAAAAGTGCTTGTGCTCGCTAAGAAAATGATTACAAAGCTTACAGATCTGTTAGGATGCGACGGATATAATATCGTTCAGAATAATGGAGAAGCTGCCGGACAGACAGTTTTTCATTTCCATATGCATTTGATTCCGAGATATAAAGATGATCAGGTTGGACTCGGATGGAAAATGGGTGAGCTTACAGATGCAGATAAAGAAGATATCTTATCCAGAATTTAAGGGATAAGGATCGTTATGGAAAGAGTAGGATAAGAAAGGTGAAAGTAAAGGCAATCGGTAAAATTGCATTTGATGCAGTATATGAAGCAAATGCAGAACGTGTGTATCGTACGGCGCTGCACTATTCCGATAACAATCATTATGCAGCAGAAGAGATCACGCAAGAGGTGTTTTTGAAGCTGTACATGAACATGGAAAATATTAATATGAAAGCCATTAATACATGGGTGATAGTAACTGCAAAGCATATGGCGTTAAATTATCATAGAGATCAAGGACGTGAAATGGCGGATGAAGATATTGCGTTGAAAGTGGAACCTACAGACAGCCTTGAAGATGATTTCTTTACAAAACTTAAAGATAAGGAATACCATGAACTTGCGGAAACAATATTTTCCAGATTGTATGAGGAAAACCCTCGGTGGCATGAAGCACTGACGATTACGTATTTATTGGAAAAGCCACAGAAGGAAGTCGCAGAGATTATGGGCGTATCATTATCCGTACTGCACAGTATGCTGTATCGAGCGAAGCAATGGATAAAGAAAAATTATGAAGAGGAATTCGAACGCTTGAATGATGCATAAAAACAGGTGCCGAACCGGCACCTGTTTTATACACGAGATGAAAATGTGTAAGCTTATTGGCTTACAGATTCAATGAGATCGATGATCGTGTCAATGGAATTCTGCTGAGAAGACTGTTTCATTGTTGAAATATAAGTTTCTCTGTTTTCATATAAATGATTAATAGAAGAAAGGAGAACATCATTTGTTAATTCCTCTTCTTCTAATACAACGCTGAATCCCTGACGTTCAAAAGAACGGGCATTTAAAATCTGGTCGCCGCGGCTTGCATTTGCAGAAAGCGGAATCAGAAGATTTGGTTTGTGTAATGCAAGCAATTCACAGATTGCATTAGCGCCGGCTCTTGAGATGACAATGTCTGTAATAGCAAATAGATCTTTTAATTCTTCTTTTATGTATTCAAACTGTGCATAACCCTTTAAATCTTTTAAAGAATCATCTACTTTGCCGCGTCCGCACAAGTGGATTACCTGATAAGTTTTTAAAAGTTCCGGAAGGATAGCACGTACGGCATCATTTACGGCTACAGAACCAAGGCTGCCGCCTACGATCATGATAACCGGCTTATCTTCTGTAAATTTTAAAAATTCGCGCGCTTTATATTTGTCTCCGGTCAGTAATTCCTGTCGGATAGGAGAACCGGTAAGGACAGCTTTCCCCGTAGGTAAATAATTTAAAGTCTCAGGGAAGTTGCAGCATACTTTTGTAGCGGCAGATAAAGACAATTTGTTGGCAAGTCCCGGGGTCATATCGGATTCATGGATGATTGTTGGAACATGGCGGCTTTTTCCAGCCAGTACAACAGGAACCGATACAAAGCCTCCTTTGGAGAAGATGACGTCCGGTTTTAATATTTTTACTAATTTTTTCGCGTCGTTCATACCTTTGAGTACGCGGAAAGGGTCGGTGAAATTCTGAACGCTGAAGTAGCGTCTTAATTTACCGGTAGCGATTCCGTGATAAGGAATCCCGAACTGTTCGATCAGTTCTTTTTCGATACCATTGTAAGAACCAATATAATGGATATCATACTGCAATTCTTTTAAACGAGGGAGAAGTGCGATGTTAGGTGTAACATGCCCGGCAGTGCCGCCTCCGGTTAAGATAATTCTTTTCATAGTAACCTCCCGAATGTTTACATTATTTTTATATGATAATTGTACTAAGGTTTATAAGTATATTATACGTCACTGAGAAATTTGGTCAAGAGAAAGAGGTGGAATTGATATGAAAGACAAGAAGGAGCTTCTGGAGCAGACAATTAAAGAGGACTTGGAGAAAGAAGCGCAGGAGATCCTGAAAGCTTTGGAAACCTCGGACGCAGACAAATTGTCAGACGAGAAACAGCTTGAACTGAAGAAAAAAATAGATAAAAAAATAGAAGATTACGAATTTGAGAAAATCTGCAACGAACTTCCGGAAGAATATCGAGATGCTTTGCGTGCCGGTATGGAATTGAAAAAACAGGAAGACAGTGCCGATTCTAATCATAAACAAGATGAAGAAAAAACAGACGGAAACAAGAAAGTCGTACGGAAGAGGAAAAGTTTGCGCGTGTATGTGGCGTTAGCAGCGGTGATGACGTTGCTCCTGGTTGTGGGAATGAGCACTATGGGAGATGGCGGTGGTTTTATTAAAACGATTCAAAGTTTGGTAGGCGAGAGAGAAGTGATTAAGGCAAATTCGGGAGATGATAATAAAATAATAGAAGCGGAGAGCGAAGAGGAGGCCTATCAGAAGATTAGAGATGAATTAAAGATTAAACCGGCTCAAATTATGGATATTCCGCTAAAAGCTAAATTTAAGAAAGCGGTTATTGAAAAAGAATTAAAAGTAGCAGAAATATATTATCAATATAAAGACGATAATATTATATATATTATTAATGGAGATCAAGCTAAAAACTCCATAGGAGTGAATATAGAAGATGAGGTTATAGAAGAATATACATTGGAAGTAGAAGGAATATTAATATATATTCAAGAATGTGAAATATCGTCATCAAAACAGAAGAGGTATTATGCAAGTTTTAACTATAAAAATATAAAACATTTCTTAGTAGGGAGCATGGAGCGAGATGATTTTGAAAAAATTTTAAATAATTTATATTTTCCTTAAAAATTGCGTTAGTTTTTGCGAGGTTGTGTGTCTTAATATATAGAAAGCAAGAACAAAAGCAAAAGGAGACGGAAGATGAGTGTAAAGAAAAGAGGAATCTCGGCGATAGTAGCACTAATGTTAATTCTTAGTCTTTCAGCAGTTATTGCAACAGACACGAAGGCAGCAGAAGAGACTAAGGCAAAGTCAGTAAAAGAACTTCCGATGATTGATGGGTCCTATCTTATTAAAGATGAGGAATCTGTAGGAACAACGAGTCCGATGACTCGAGGGGAAGATCTTATGACGGGATACTCAAAGGTTCGAAGACTTGGAGCTGGTGAAATCTATGCAGGGGGAACGACTATTGCTGCTCATGCAGTGGATCGGATAGGAGTAGGTGTGATTGTAGAACGAGCGAAGGAAGAAGATACTAGTTGGAGCTTTTATGAGTCATGGCAAAAATTTAACGAGAATACAGATCGAGTTGCGTCTAGCAAACAATTAAAAGTAGAAGGTGGATATTATTATCGTGTGAGATGTCTTCATTCTGCGGGAGTAGATATGAGCAGTAGTTTCACCGATGGTGTTTACGTTCAAACTGAATTGGGTCTGTAAGAGGACTTAATCCTTCCATCCTCCGGGAGTCTGTGACAAGCGCCGCTAATATCGCAGTTTGAAACCAATAATTTCAGACCTACATTGAGAAACCACTTTTACAACCGGTCGAAAGACCAAAAATTTTTTAATAGCGGCGCTTGTCACAGACTCTCGGAAGAGTGATTTAAAATTGAATAAGAGACGAATAAAAATCAGGATATCGGGAAATACCGATATCCTGATTTTTGTATATTCGGTAGTGACTGAATATGATCATACACCAAAAACTATTGTTCTACTGCCTGTTTCAATGCGTAAGCAAGCTGATCCGGGCAGGATGTGGCTTTCTGTCCGCAACGAATGCCCTGAAGACGTTCAATTGCTTCGTCCACAGTCATGCCTTTGACAAGGCGGCTGATGCCCTGGAGATTTCCGTCGCAGCCACCGACAAATTCTACATTCTGGATTTTGTTATCGTCTACCTCTACTCGAATTAATCGGGAGCAGACACCTCTTGGTATATATTCCATTGTTGATTCCTCCTTGTTGTATAAAGCTTTCTATAGATATGTTTTAATATCTGCGATATCCAGTAGGATTATAACAGAGCGTGAAAAGAGATTCAATGCAAATACGCTGAATTGCTATTTTGTTATGTGCAGAACTATTATTTTGTCAGCACTTCTGCGCCATCTTCTGTAATAAGAACCATATATTCTACCTGCGCAGACAAACCGTCATCAATGGTATATACGGTCCAATCGTTTTCTTCGTCGATAAAGAAGTCGGGACTGCCCTCATTGATCATTGGCTCAATGGTGAAGATCATTCCGGGAACAAGAACCATTTCACTTCCTTTTGGAGTCACATAGCTTACAAAAGGCTCCTCGTGGAAATCAAGGCCGATACCATGTCCGCCGATTTCTTCTACGACAGAGTAGCCATTTGCTCTGGCATGAGAGTTGATAGCATAAGCAATATCGCCAAGATGTCCCCAGGGCTTTGCTTCTTTAAGACCAAGCTCTACACATTCTTTTGTTACGCGGACAATCCGTTCTGCTTCCGGAGACAGTTCTCCGATGGTGAACATACGGGAAGCATCGGAATAATATCCATTTAAAATCGTAGACACATCAACGTTAATAATATCGCCCTCTTCCAGAATCTCATTTTTATCAGGGATACCGTGGCAGACTACATTATTGATCGAAGTACATACGCTCTTAGGAAATCCTTCATATCCAAGCGGAGCTGGAATGCCGCCATGCTCTTTTGTAAAATCATATACGAGTTTGTCAATCTCGGCGGTGCTCATGCCGGCTCTGATGTGGGCGGCAACATGGTCAAGAACGGCGGTGTTCAGAGCTGCGCTTTTTTTGATAGCTTCAATTTGTTGCGGTGTTTTCAGAAGAGAACGGTCAGGAACAATGTGACCTTTTGCTTCTAATGTCCATAATTTTATATCTAATTTATCCATTCGATTACCTGCTTTCCATATATTGATTTGAGATATTCCCATCAATATAGTATAACACTTTTTACGGGAAATGCTATGGAATAGAAAAAATAAAGTATACGCCTTGAACAGTTGTGAATTTCAATGTTATAATTAGGTGCTAATAAATAATAAAAAAGAAAGAGGCGAAGAAGATGTTGAGAATCGGAATGCTTACCAGCGGCGGCGACTGTCAGGCGTTGAATGCAGCGATGCGCGGCGTGGTAAAAGGGTTGTATACGAAACGTGATGATGTAGAAATCTACGGCTTTCAAGACGGATATAAGGGTTTGATCTATTCGAATTTTAAAATGCTGACATCCAAAGATTTCTCCGGGATTTTGACGGTGGGCGGAACTATTCTCGGAACATCCAGACAGCCCTTTAAGTTGATGAGAGTTCCGGATGAGAATGGCTTGGATAAAGTAGAGGCGATGAAGCATACGTATCATAAATTAAATCTTAACTGCCTTGTAGTGCTTGGCGGAAATGGTACGCATAAGACAGCGAATCTTCTGCGGGAGGAAGGACTGAATGTAATCACACTTCCTAAGACGATCGATAACGATTTGTGGGGAACAGATATGACATTTGGCTTTCAAAGTGCGGTAGATATTGCGACGGAGGCAATTGACCGCATTCATACAACTGCCACTTCTCACAGCCGTGTATTTATTGTGGAAGTGATGGGACATAAAGTAGGCTGGGTAACCCTTCATGCGGGAATCGCAGGCGGAGCAGATATCATTCTGTTGCCGGAGATCCCATATGATACCGATGTGATCGCAGAAGCTATTAATAAGCGGAAGGCAGCAGGAAAGCATTTTACCATTATTGCGGTGGCAGAAGGCGCAATTTCCAAGAAGGACGCAAGGCTTTCTAAAAAAGAATTAAAGGAAAAACGCGCAAAGAATCCATATCCGTCGGTTGCGTATGAACTGGCAGAGAGAATCCAGAAGAAGACAGATCAGGAGATTCGAATTACAGTTCCGGGGCATACACAAAGAGGCGGTTCTCCGTGTGCATACGACAGAGTTCTCTCTACCAGACTCGGAGCGGCGGCAGCGGCGATGATACTGGATGGAAATTTCGGAAATATGGTGGGAGTCAAGGATCAGGAAATTGTACCGGTTCCGCTTTCGGAAGTGGCAGGGAAATTAAAAACAGTAGATCCGGATTCCAGTATTATCCAGGAAGCCAAGCTGACAGGTATCAGTTTTGGAGATCAATAAAAGTAACAATTTAGGAAAACATGAGGTGTGATAAATGTCTTATATGGCATTGTATCGTAAATTCCGACCGGACGAATTCGAGGATGTAAAAGGTCAGGATGCGATTGTAAAAACATTAAAAAATCAAATAAAAGCAGAGCGGATCGGACATGCTTATCTGTTCTGCGGGACAAGAGGAACCGGAAAGACAACAGTAGCAAAGATTTTCGCGAAAGCGGTCAACTGTGAGAATCCTGTAGATGGAAGCCCTTGTGGGGAGTGTGCAATGTGCAGATCAATCGCCGCAGGTACATCTATGAATGTGATCGAGATTGACGCGGCGTCTAACAACGGTGTAGATAATATTCGAGAAATCAGAGAAGAGGTGGCGTATCGCCCGACGGAGGGAAAGTATAAAGTATACATCATTGACGAGGTTCATATGCTTTCCATCGGTGCGTTTAATGCACTTTTGAAAACATTGGAGGAACCGCCGGAATATGTCATCTTCATCTTGGCGACAACAGAAGCGCACAAGATTCCGATTACAATTTTGAGCCGGTGTCAGAGGTATGATTTTAAGAGAATTACCATTGACACGATTGCGGGAAGACTGCGGGAACTTATTGACAAGGAAGAATGGGATGTGGAGGAAAAGGCGGTCCGCTATATTGCGAGAATGGCGGACGGTTCCATGCGTGACGCATTGAGCTTATTAGATCAATGTGCCGCCTTTTATATAGGAGAGAAGTTGACGTATGATCATGTTCTGGAGGTTCTTGGGGCAGTGGATACAGAAGTGTTCAGCAGACTATTGAGAGAACTTCTGGCGAGAGACGTACATGCAGTGATCGAAACGGTGGATGAATTAACCATGCAGGGAAGAGAATTATCTCAGTTGGCAGCAGATTTCACATGGTACTTAAGAAATCTGTTGCTTGTAAGGTGTTCTGATGATATGGAAGATGTGTTGGACGTTTCCACTGAGAATCTGGCACGCCTGAAGGAAGAGGCGCAGATGATTGACAACGATGTGCTGATTCGGTATATTAGAATCTTCTCAGATCTTACGAATCAGTTAAAATTCGCCACTCAGAAAAGAGTGATTTTTGAAGTGGCTCTGATTAAATTGTGCAGACCGGCAATGGAAGTGAATACAGATACACTGCTGGAGCGTATTCGCTCAGTGGAGGAAAAGCTGGAGCAAGGAGCATTTGCGGCTCCGTCACAGGAGAAAATTGTCTACGTAAATGGCGCTGAGGCGGAGAAAATCGGAACCGAGAAGAAAAAGCCGGAGCTTCCCAAGGCGTTAAATGAGGATGTGAAGGCAGTTGCTAAGGACTTTCGAATGATTGCCGCAGATGCGTCACCGATGCTTCGGACATATTTAAAGAAAGCAAGATTAAGCGCAGGGGAAGGCAACCGGCTGTTGATCGTCCTTCCGGATGAAGTCAGCGCAGGTGTGGTAGGAACAGAAGAACACAAGGAAGAGATTCGGAATCTGATCGCTGAGAAGATTGGAAAAGAAATTGAGATTGACGTGCGTCAAACAGAGCAGGGACATCGGTTTGAAGACCAGTTTGTTGACCTTGAGAGTTTGATTCATATGGAGATCACAGTGGAAGATGAATAATCATTTTCCCGTTACATATAGATCTGAATAAAAGAAAACAGGAGGATATGGAATATGGCAAAAAGAGGAGGATTCCCAGGCGGCGGAATGCCGGGAAATATGGCAAATCTTATGAAACAGGCGCAGAAGATGCAGCGTCAGATGGAAGAACAGGCAAAAGAGATGGAAACAAAAGAGTTTACAGCTACAGCCGGCGGCGGAGCGGTAGAAGCAACTGTTTCAGGAACAAAGAAAGTATTATCATTAAAGCTTGATGAAGAGGCTATAGATCCGGATGATGTAGAAATGCTGGAAGATCTTATCGTGGCAGCGCTTAATGAAGCACTGGAGAAAGTAGACGCAGAGTCTTCTTCTGCAATGTCTAAATTGACAGGCGGAATGGGCGGCGGAATGCCGGGACTTTTCTAATCGGTAACGAAATAGATTCTTAAGATAGAAAAAGGTTCGACAGGAGATTAGAAATAACATGGATTATTACAGTAATCAGATCAGCCGGTTAATAGAAGAACTGTCACATTTACCGGGGATTGGTGCGAAATCAGCGGCAAGGCTGGCGTTTCATTTGATCCATATGCCGGAAGATGATGTGAAGCGTCTGGCGGATACAATGGTCAGTGCAAGACAGAATGTCAGGTATTGTTCCGAGTGCTGTACGCTTACAGATCAGGAACTTTGTCCGATCTGCAGCAACAGCGACAGAGATCATAAGACAATTATGGTCGTGGAGAATACGAGGGATCTGGCGGCTTACGAGAAAACCGGAAAATATAATGGCGTCTATCACGTGCTTCACGGTGCAATTTCGCCGATGCTTGGAATTGGACCGGAAGATATCAAGTTAAAGGAACTGGTCACACGTCTGGAAGGAGATGTGGAAGAAGTGATTATTGCCACAAATTCCAGTCTGGAGGGTGAGACAACTGCGATGTATATCAGCAAGCTCATCAAGCCGATCGGCGTGAAAGTAAGCAGGATTGCCAGTGGCGTTCCGGTAGGCGGAGATCTGGAATATATTGATGAAGTAACGCTTCTTAGAGCGTTAGAAGGTAGAACACAGTTGTAATATTATGAGAAAGAAAAAAGTGACTTCCACGGATATCGCGAAAGCGGCGGGGGTATCCCAGTCTACGGTATCTATGGTATTGAATAAAAAATATAATGTGTCTTTTTCGAAGGAAACAGTGGAAAAAGTAGAGCAGGCAGCCAAAGATTTAGGATATGTGCCGCAGAAGCGAAAGGCAAGAAAAGAAAGTAAGAAAGAAAAGCTTCTTGTGGTGTTTTGTTCCAATCTGACAAATCCATATTATGTGATGCTTCTTCAGGGAATCGAGTCAAGGGCGAAAGAACAGGGCTTCGGACTCTTTGTATGCAACACGCAGAGGGATCTGCGAATGGAAGAACGGTACCTGAAAATGATGTGGGAATTAAAGCCGCTGGGGATCATTTATACCTGTAATCCCAGCCATTGCTTTATGGGGCTGGTGGAAGAGCTTTCCAGGGAGATTCCGGTTGCGATCATTAACAATCAGAATGAAAAACTGAACGTAGACGCGGTAGAACTTGATAATTCGAAGCTTGGAAGAATGATGGCAAAGCATCTTCTGGAACTGGGACACCGCAAAGTGGCATATATTGCCCCGCCTCTTACGACAAGACAGAAGCAGAGATCCAAGAGAGTGGAAGGCTTTTTGAAAGAATTTGCGGAAGCCGGAATCAAGGATCAGGTAATTATCAAAGCGGCGCGGGAGGAGCTCGACCTTGATGTGGCTCATATTGATTCGGAATACAAGATCGGTTATGAGCTGACGCGTGAACTTCTGGAAGAAACGAAGGATATTACCGCGATTGTAGGGCTGAATGATATGATCGCATTTGGAATTCTTGACGCTCTCTATGAGGCGAAGATCAAGGTCCCGGGAGATATTTCCGTTATGGGATGTGATAATACATTGTTTGCCCGCATGCATAAAGTGGAACTTACAACAATTGAACACTTTGTCATTTTTAAAGGGCGGGACGCCTGCGACATTATCATGAAGAAAATTTCTTCTCATAATAATAAGTATTCTGATATGGAGCCAATCAGCACATATCATGTGGAATACGAGCCGAAACTCATTGTGAGAGGAACAACTTCTTATGCCAGGGAAAACAGCAAAAAGCGGCGCAGTAAAAAATAAAATTAATGTATTTGAAAATATTATTAATAATAATTTGATTGAGAACTTTTTGAAATATGAAGAAATGTAAAAATAACCTTCATTATCTTTTGGAAAACAATTAATAAATATATATTATTAATTGTTAAAATTACTAATAGAAACAGTGGACTATTGACCAATCGCAGGACTATGAGATATAATTTTATTATACGAGCGAAACGAAAAAAGTGGAGAAACCCACACGGTTTAAAGGAGGAAAACGATATGAAATTTTTCATCGACACAGCCAATGTTGAAGACATTAGAAAAGCAAATGATATGGGAGTGATCTGCGGTGTGACAACAAATCCATCTCTGATCGCGAAAGAGGGAAAAGTATTTGAAGAGGTGATCGCAGAGATCGCATCCATCGTGGACGGACCAATCAGCGGAGAAGTAAAAGCTACGACTGTAGACGCTGAAGGAATGATCGCTGAAGGAAGAGAGATCGCAAAGATTCATCCGAATATGGTAGTAAAAATCCCAATGACAGTAGAAGGATTAAAGGCATGTAAGGTTCTTTCATCCGAGGGAATCAAGACAAATGTAACATTGATCTTTACAGCAAATCAGGCACTTCTGGCAGCAAGAGCAGGAGCAACTTATGTATCTCCATTCTTAGGACGTCTGGATGATATTTCTGTAAGAGGAACAGATCTTATTGCAGAGATTGCACAGATCTTCGAAGTTGCAGGAATCGATACAGAGATCATTGCAGCAAGTGTTCGTCATCCGATTCACGTAACAGACTGCGCACTGGCAGGGGCAGATATTGCTACCGTTCCATATAAAGTTATTGAGCAGATGACAAAGCATCCTTTGACAGATGCAGGTATTGAAAAGTTCCAGGCAGATTATAAAGCAGTTTTCGGCGAATAGAATAAAACGAAGTAACATATTATCTAGGAGGAATATCATGAACAAATTAGAGTTAATGAAGACAGCCAACGAAATCCGTAAAGGCGCTGTCACAGCAGTTCACAGTGCGAAATCCGGTCATCCGGGCGGATCACTGTCAGCAGCAGATATTTATACATATCTTTTCTTTGAGGAAATGAATGTTGATCCGGCAGATCCTAAGAAAGCGGATCGTGACCGTTTTGTATTATCTAAGGGACATACTGCTCCTGGATATTACGCTACATTGGCAAATAGAGGATTTTTCCCAGTGGAAGATCTGACAACTCTTCGTAAAGTCGGCTCTTATCTTCAGGGACATCCGGATATGAAACATATTCCGGGTGTTGATATGTCCAGTGGTTCTCTCGGACAGGGAATCTCTGCAGCAGTAGGAATGGCATTATCTGCAAAATTATCAGGTGATGATTATCGTGTCTATACACTGCTCGGAGATGGAGAGATTCAGGAAGGTCAGGTGTGGGAGGCAGCTATGCTTGCGGCTCACAGAAAGCTGGACAACCTGGTAGTGATCGTGGATAACAACAATCTTCAGATTGATGGCGCGATTGATGAAGTAAACTCTCCATACCCGATCGATAAGAAATTTGAGGCGTTCAATTTCCATGTAATCAACATTGACGGACATGATTTTGATGCGATTGATGCAGCGTTCAAGGAAGCGAAAGCAACGAAAGGACAGCCGACAGCAATTATTGCTAAGACAGTAAAAGGAAAAGGAGTTTCCTTTATGGAGAATCAGGCTTCCTGGCATGGAGCAGCTCCAAACGATGAACAGTACAAAGTAGCAATGGAAGATTTAGAGAAAGCAGGTGAAGCATTATGTCAGAAGTAAAGAAAATTGCAACAAGAGAAAGCTACGGTAATGCTTTAGTAGAATTAGGAAAAAAATATGATGACGTTGTTGTGTTGGATGCAGACCTTGCAGCGGCAACAAAGACAGGAATCTTTAAAAAAGCTTTTCCGGAGAGACACATCGACTGTGGTATTGCGGAATGTAACATGATCGGCGTGGCAGCAGGACTGGCAGCAACAGGAAAAGTTCCATTTGCAAGTTCATTTGCGATGTTTGCTGCAGGACGTGCGTTTGAACAGATCCGTAACTCTGTAGGATATCCAAAGTTAAATGTAAAAATCGGAGCAACACATGCAAGTATTTCCGTAGGTGAAGACGGAGCAACACATCAGTGTAACGAGGATATTGCTCTTATGAGAACCATTCCGGGAATGGTAGTTTTAAATCCTTCTGACGATATTGAAGCAAAAGCAGCAGTAGAAGCGGCTTACAAGCATGTAGGACCGGTGTATCTGCGTTTCGGAAGAGCGGCAGTTCCGGTGATTAATGACAATGCAGACTACAAATTTGAGATCGGAAAAGCAGTTACATTAAGAGAAGGTACAGATGTGACTATTATTGCAACAGGACTTCCGGTTTCTGAGTCACTTGCGGCAGCAGAGAAGCTTGCAGCAGAAGGAATCAGCGCAGAGGTTATCAATATGCACACGATCAAACCATTGGATGAGGAGGCTGTTATTAAGGCAGCAGCTAAGACAGGAAAGATCGTGACAGTTGAAGAACATTCTGTTATTGGTGGTCTTGGAAGTGCAGTTTGTGATGTGGTAGCTGAAAAAGCACCTGCCAAAGTAATGAAGATCGGTGTCAACGACGTATACGGTGAGTCCGGACCGGCGGCGGAATTGATCAAGAAATATGGATTAGATGCAGACAACATTTACGAGAAAGTAAAAGCATTTGTATAAGAAGAAAGATAAAGAAAAATATAAAAGATGCGTGGAATTTGAGTTCCACGCATTTTTTGTCGTAAAATTCTTGGGAAGTTGCCCAAAAACTGCTAAATTACGCGTTTTTCATATGCTATTATCCAAGGCAAAGATATACAGCATTATATGACGGTGCTGCAAATAATATGATGAGGTGAGGAGTATATGGAAAAACAATTTCCTAAGAATGTAAGACAAATAGGAAACGTCTGTGACGAGCCTAAGATCTATGTAGAAGATTACGTAGATACTTATCTGAATCAATTGCGGCAGAAAGCGCTTGACAATCCTGCCGGAGCGGTTCTTATGGGAGAACGCCATGAGCAGGAAGGTCAGGAGGTAGTGTACATATTGGGAGCTCTTCAAATGAAAGAGCTGGAAGTAAACGGAAATGATATATTGATACGAGAAGATATATGGGAATACATTGAAGAAGAAAAGAAAGAATATTTTCCGAGTCAGGAAATAGTAGGGTGGTGCCTGATTGAGACAGGGCATCCTATGGGGCTGAATAAAGGTGTGAGCCGAATCCATATGAAACATTTTGCAAAAGACAATTCGGTATTTATATGGAAAGATGCGCTGGAAGCGGAAGAGATTTTTTATGCTTATAAATATGGCGAGCTTATGCAAATGGGAGGACACTATATTTATTATGAAAAAAATCCCGCTATGCAAAACTATATGATTAATACACGTCGCATGATTGGCGTGACACCCTGTGAAATGGTTGAGGATCGAGCTGCAAAGAATTTTCGTAGTGCCGTAAGAGAAAAAATGGAGTACAAAGAGCAGAAGCAAAATTCAAGATTTGTGTATGCTGTAAGTGTGCTTCTTGTAGTGATTGTGTTAGCGATCGGTATCTCGACCATGAATAATTTCGATAAGATGGAATCGGTGCAGGAAACGCTGGAGGCGCTGTCGATGTCTGTGGATTCGGCGAAAGCGGCGGAAGCGGAAAGTGAAGAATCGGATGTGAAAGATAAGGAAGAAGACGGAACAACGGCGGAAGCGAAACAGCCCGTTGACGAAGAAGCGGACAAGCAAGAGGTGAAAGAGACTGCAAAGCAGGAGACAAAACAAGAGACAAAACAAGAGGTGCAGACTATGGAAGGGGAGTTTACAGAAGATGATTTCTATGTGGTGAAAAAAGGGGATACGCTTGATACGATCAGTTTGAAAATATATGGAAATACCGGGCATGTAGAGGCAATCTGTAAAATGAATGGTCTGTCTGATGGAAATCTCATTTTTATCGGACAAAAATTATTGTTACCTTAATCTGAAAATATGATATAATATCCACAAAAACAATGGACAACGTGAGTTTAAAAACGGAAATGGTACGATAAAGAGAGGAATGTGGATGTTGCATCGCAAAAATAAAAATCTCCGATTGGTAAGGGAGTCGGAGGAGTCAGTGGACAAGCTGGCAGATGAGATTATGACGGAATTAAACAGCGAAGGAAATTCAGTGGAGGAACTGGAAGCGCAGGTTCGGGAGCAGCGGCTGCGTTTTCGGCGGCGTACAATGATCATTGTAGCCGTGGCAGCAATTGCTGCTGCGGCATTGTTCCTGTTAGTGAATCTTCAGACATATACGAAAGCGCGAGTATCTGATACTTATAAGATTCGAGGCGTCTCGGACAGTAATTATGAAGAATTTGCAGGGGGAGTGTTGAAATACAGCAGAGACGGTGTCTCGTATTTGAATCGAAAAGGAGAGGAACAGTGGAATCAGCCGTGTCAGATAAAAAATCCATTTGTAGATATAAATGAAGTATCGGCTGTTGTTGCAGACAAAGGCGGCAATGATATTATGATTTTCCAGCGAGAAGGATTGAAAGGAGAAATCAAGACAACATTGCCGATTGAAAAGATATCTGTATCTGAACAGGGGATTGTCAGTGTAATCGTGAAAAATGAATTTGATCCGAGCATCATCTGCTATGATGCTGCCGGAAATGTGCTGGTGGAATTGCAGGCTTCTTTTGAAGGAGAAGGATATCCGGTTGATGTAGCGATCTCCGGGGACGGAGAGGTGATGCAGGTTGTATATTTGTGCATGAAGGATGCGGTTGTGAGCTCCAAGGTTTCTTATTATAATTTCGGGAAAAAAGGAGAGGAAAAGACCGATCGTGAAGTGGAGACGAAAGAATATAAAAGCAGCGTGGTCGGAACTGGTTTTTTCCTGAATCAGTCTGTTTCAGCGGTTGTAGGAGATAATTGCCTGACGTTATTTAAGGGCAAGGCAGTGCCGAAAGAAGTAACGACCGTAACGATTGATAAGGAAATACAGAGCGTATTTCATAATGAAAGATATATTGGCATGATTTTGAAAAATGAAGGAAAAGAAGGATATGAATTATGCCTTTATAATGCTGCGGGGAAAAAGGTGATGTCTAAGGATTTTACCGGAAATTATAAAAATGCAAAGATCAGTGGAAATCAGGTTATTTTATATGACGGAAAAAAATGCAGGATATTCTTAAGAAGTGGTGTAGAAAAATTTCAAGGTGAGATGAATAATAATATCATGAAGATTATCCCAACCTTTGGTGTAAATAAATACATTGTGATGAATGCAAATGGTATGGAAGACATACGACTTGTGAAGTAAATAGGAGAACTATATGGATTTTGTTGTATTGGGAATAGGGTTAATATTTTTAATCTGTGTTATCGTAGGAATATACAAAGGAGCAATTAAGATTGCAGTGTCATTGGTGACGACGCTTCTGACTTTGGTGATCGTATTTTTTGCCACCCCTTTCGTGGCGGACTTGATTGAGTCGAAGACACCTGTAGATAGTATGATCAAGGATCAAGTAATGAAAACGATGGCTTCAGTGGCATCAGAGCAGCTTGCAGGAGCCCAGGAAGACGGAATTGATGCAGAAGATGTAAGGAAGGCGTTAGAAGCAGCGGGAGTGAGCGAGGAGAAACTGCAAGAGTATGGAATATCTATCGATGATATTGTGAATGGAGAAATCAGTAGTGAACAATTAGCGGAATACGGAATTTCCAAAAATGTTCTGGCGGGTCTTGGCGCTGAAGGAAGTGCTGGGATAGAAGAAGCTTTGGAGCATGCAGATATTCCAAAAGATCTTCAAATTAAAGCAATTGAGATGGCGGAATTACCGGAAGTGTTCAAATCGCTTCTTTCAGATAACAATAACGATGTTATTTATGAGAAACTGGGGGTAAAGACTTTTGCAGAATATGTGGGAGAGTTTCTTTCGAAGCTGATTATACATATTGTAGCATTTCTCTGTACATTTCTTCTTGTGACGATCGTACTCCGTGCGATTATCTTTGCACTTGATATTGTGTCAGAGCTTCCGGTGCTTGGATTTTTTAACCGGCTGGCTGGCGGCGTGGTTGGAGCGGCTGGCGGCTTGATCATTATCTGGTTGTTCTTTGTTGTGATTACTTTATTATATGTAACGGCTTTTGGAAGGGAAATTTACCAGGTGATACAAGAGAATACGATATTGAATATGTTATATGAAAATAATCCGCTGATGAAGCTTGCGACAAACTTTATGTAACGTAAAAGCAAAGCAAAGATTGTTGGTAAAAAGGGCTTAAAAGTGGTTTTGAAAAAAAGGTAAAAAACTCAAAAAATGTCTTGACATATTAAAATTAAAATGATACTATATAACTCCACCGCGGAAACGTGGTGGGGTTTTTAAAATGAATATCCGTCAGCGAGTCAGAAAAAATAAAAACTTGAAAAAAGTTGTTGACAAGCTAACAAAGATGTGATATTCTAATATGGCTGTCGCATGAGACAGACAAAAACAAAGAACCTTGATAATTGAACAATAGACAACATCCCTGAAAATTCTATCAAAGAG